>Ga0209473_1000462_pt1 | contig 24593 bp, 17 predicted proteins | sample GraSoiAngelo_133_FD_185890 | JGI IMG/M metagenome (GOLD analysis project Ga0209473, IMG submission 185890) | Grasslands soil microbial communities from the Angelo Coastal Reserve, California, USA - 14_0929_05_20cm (SPAdes) (version 2) | ecosystem: Environmental > Terrestrial > Soil > Grasslands ...
GTCGTCAACGGACCAGCAGCCGATGTGAAGGATCCGGCGATCGCGTTCACGGTCGGCGGCGTACGCGACTTCCTCAGTGTGCGCGGATTCGAAGGCGGCATCGGCGCCGACGTGACGTTCTACGGCGTCCCCGACACGTTGCAGCCGATCTACACGTCGCATCCTGTCTCGTTTCACGTGTTCGTCCGGCTACGACCGCCTGCCGCATCGATGGGTCGGATGTGGAACATGCGGATGTCACAGCCGATGGTGGGCCACCAGATGCCATGAGCGCCGCTGTCAATCCACGATTTCGCGCCAGACGGCGCGAAGGAGCTCAAAAGGATCACTGACGAAGTTAGCCGGCGACGTCGAATGACGCTGTTTCACATCAGGAGGAGTGTATGAAGATTCATATCATCGCGGGGGCGATCTCGACGTTGATCGCTACCAGCGCCTTCGCAGCGGAACAAACGTGGACGGGCGTGATCAGCGACAAGATGTGCGGCGCCGATCAGAAGAAGATGGGCGGTAAGATGTCCGATGGCGACTGCACGCAGGCGTGCGCGAAAGGCGGCGCGCCGTACGTCCTCGTGTCCGAGGGCAAGGTCTACCAGGTGACGAACCACGACGCGGACCTGCGCACGCACGCGGGTCACACGGTGCACCTAACGGGCGAGTTCAAAGGCGACACCATCAGAGTGTCGAAAATCGAGATGCCCAAGGATGGCCCGAAGTAGGTGGACCCGATCGACGAACCGGAGACCGCGGCCTCTGGTTCGTCGGACTCTCCTCAACGCTACGGACGTCGGAGCTGCCCGTTCGGGCGCTGTCAGCGTCGGTCTGAAGCTTTGACCATCAGCGATCAGCTGTGTGGCGGTCAGAATAATCGTGGTCATCCGCGAACCTCAGAATCGAAATGTGTACTGCACTTTCGCGGAACCGCGGTCGAAGCTTGGCTCGAAACGGTTGTCGTCGAGCGCCCGAACCCAACCGCGATTCAGCACCAGGAACAAATCGTTTCCCGGTTGCAAAATCCATCGAAACCGGCTTTGCAGACCGGCAATGCGAGACTCGTTGTCGTACTGCACCAGATTCGCCCATGACACATCAGCCGTGAAGTTGTAATCGGCCCTGGCCGTGATCACCTGTGTATAAAACGTGCCCTGCGGCAGCACGACGTCGTTCCGCTCCGTTCGCGCCGATAGGGCGACGTGCGTGTTGGGCTTCAGCGTAACGCCGAACTCGAGCTGGCGCCGCGTCCCGCCGTAGAAGCCTCCCCACCACAACGCCGCGTCGACGACCCACGCGCGCTTGGTGGCCGTATTCGCCTCCGCGCGAAAGCGCGTCCACTGATAGGAACCTGCCGGCACGATGATGCCCGTGGCAATCTCGAACGGCTCGTCGAGGTGCTCGAACTCCGGGATGTAATTCCATTCGAGATGTTCGCCGGATTCGGTGCGTGTGTTGAACGGCGCGGTAAACACGCGCCAGTTTTCCAAGCGGTTCTCGAGGTTGCTGACGTACGTCGGACGGAACTCGAAAAAGAACTGCCGGATGCCCCACCCTTCGGGTCGCGGCTGGAATGCCATATTCAAGTCTGTCTTGCGGATGCCGACACGCGGAACAAAACCGAGCGCGGGCTGGAAATTCTCGCCGATTTGCTTCCAGCTGAGCGCGAGGTCCCAGCGATCGTTCGGATAGTCAATCGTGAATCCGCCGGCGGTTCCTCGGGTCTTGCTCACCTGATCGTCGGTGCCGAGCACGTACATTGCCAGCGACAGATTCTTGTTTCCTCGAAACGTCGACGTGGCGAACCGCGCATCGGCACCGATCAGCGTGTTGCCGCCGCCGGTGGGATTGCCATGCGTCACAATTCCGCCGATCCACGACTGCTGCAGGATGTTTCTGCTGACTCGCGCCGCCATCAGGTTCTGCCGCGTCACCATTCCTTCCGGTAAACCGACGTCCGATCGCGCGCCGGTCTCGACGTCGAGCACGCCGATGTTGTAGTCGGACTGCCGTCCCGTAAGTTTGACGCCGGCACGCAGCGGCACCGTGAGGTTGTCATCGGTCGTGCTCTCGACCAGACCAATCCGGCGGCTGAAGAACGGGCGGATATCGGTCGTGTTCGCCAGGCCAGCAACGTCGAACACTCCCGCACCCTCGAGGAAGAACGTCCGCTTCTCGGGAAAGAACAGCGGAAACCGGGTGAGGTTGACCTGGCGAATATCGGCCTCGGTTTCGGCGAAATCGGTGTTGACGGTCACCGCGGCATTCAAATTCGACGTGACGTTTTTGAAGATGTCGATACCGCCCGTGAACGTGCCGTCGCTGTTCTCGGCACCGCCAGAGACATAGGGGCGGACATCGAGACCGAGGCCTTGCCGAAGGCCGTCGAGGCCTTCCAGCCGACCGGCTTCAGCAAGGTTGCCGATCCAGATGTTCTGCCGCGGCGCCGCCCATCGATCGGTTTCCTGTCGCCGTTTGATCTGACGTTCGACGTTGAAGCCCCAGACCGACTGCCCCGGCTTGAACCGGAGCGTCTTGAACGGGATTTCGATTTCGGCGATCCAGCCCTCCTCGGAGATACGCGCGGCGGCGTTCCAGATACCGTCCCAGTCAGAACTGAGGGTTTCGCTGTTGTTCGAGACCTGACCGTCGGCGCGAGCGCCCGCAGGATTCACCTGAAAGAAGAAGCCGTTTCGGTGATCGAAAAATGGATCGAGGATGACCGTGATCCGATCATCCACCTCGAGGTTCGCATCGCGCGTGAGTTGTGTGGAGACAATCTCTCGCGGGGACCGATCGTGGCTGACGACTCCAATGTAGAGCGCGTCGTCGTTGTACAGGACGCGGACGACCGTGTCTTCGGACGGCTCGTTGTTCTCCACGGGCTCCCGTTGACGCAGCACGCCGATAGGCGGAGCCCGCTGCCATGCGGGTTCGTCGAGACGGCCGTCAAGTCGGATCGCCTCAGTCGTCCTAAGAGCGATCGCGACCGGCGAGTCGCCCTGCGGCCGGCCAGGCTCTTGGGGGGCGGCTCTGACGATCAAGCCGCTCGTCACGACTAGAAGAAGAGCGCACGCAGACCGGATCATCGCGGAGCGAACCGTCAGCGAGCAGCGTAAATGCGAATCTCTGCTTTCTGGCTACCCCGATGGGGCACAGCGAGATAGAGGCGATTCTGCTCTGGAACGAACAGCGACGTCCGGGCGCCCGCGGCGGTGGCGATGTGCGCAAGGCGTGCGAAGCGGTTCGCGTCCTGATTCTGGAATACGTCGATGAATCCTTCGCCGCCGCTGACGTACAACCGCTTCCGCGCCGCATCGTAAAAGAGATCGTCCGTGTCGCCGACGATGTCGAAGGAACCCACTTCCTTGCCGCCTGTCGTGTCGTAGACGAGCGCTTTCGCCGGGCGCCGGCACCCGACGAACAGCCGATGGTTCGCTTCATCGAGGGCCATCGGGAAATTCGCTTTCGCAGCGATAACGGGCCAGGTTGCGACGACCCTCATCGCGCCGCGATCCACGACGGCGATCTGATCCGCGTTCGGCACATTCACGAAGATGCGAGCGCCTGATCGTTCGAGTTGAAACGATTCGGGATGGCCGGCGAGCTTCACGTCGGCGAGCTTCTTGGCGCCGGAAGGATCGATGCTCGCAAGAGCGCCATTACCGAATCCGACGTACAGCCGCTTTGCGGACACGTCATACCGAACGTTGTCGGAATCGTCCCCGAGTCGAACCGACGGACCCGCGCGATAGTCGCCGGCGTTCAAGAACTGGAGACCCTCACCCTGTCCGTTCGCGACCGCCACCAGCTTCGCGTCCGACACGACCGCGATTCCCTGGGGCTCGTGGAATCCTGGGACACTCTTCATGTGCGTGCCAGCCTTGACGTCGAGCACTTCGACGGTGTTGTTGCCGAGCGCGGCCACGAACAGCCGTTGGCTAGTCGCATCGAACGCCAAATGATCGATTCGGCCTTCGACATGCGGCAGTTCGATCGATCGCACAAGCGTGAGCGGCTCCTGCGCGGACGGCAATTGCATGGCAAAGAGGACCACAGCGATGACAATCAGGACACGCATCACACTTCGTCTCCTCATTGTTCCACTGCGGCGATGACTCCCCACGAACGCCACGACACGAGTGGGTGTCTCCATGACTCACCGTGCGGCGATTGAGAAATCGTCGAATGCAATCACCCAGTCGGCTTTCGTCCACAAGCCAACCTTGCCGGCGTCCTTGAAGGTCTGATCTGTCGCGTCCAGGACCTTCCGATCGTCGTAGGTGACGACGAAATGATCGCCGGTGACTTCGACTCGAAGCGTGTGCCACATATTCGAAGCTACCTTTACGCTCTGATTCCGGAACGCTTGCCGCCGTCCGTTCACAACGTGGTAAATCGTGCAGTTGTCCTCCAGCGCGTTGCAGCGAGTGATGTAGTAGTTGTTCTGATCGCGATAGCGCCAGACGAGACCCGCGCCCTGATCGCCTTTGCCGGATATCGGTTTGAATCGGACCGAGAGATCCACGTCCTTCGCCGTGACATCGTTGTAGATGGCGACGGGAAAGCGATAGTCGGTCCTGTCGGCGTCCGTTTGCACAAGGACGTTCCCGTGTCCCCCATCGTCCTTCCTGACAATCCAGACGCCCGGCTTTCCCTGCCCGGTCAACGCGAATGAAAAACCTTTCGGCGGCTTCCCAGCTTCATCCTGCTCGAAACCAACGTTGACGGTCTGTCCCACAACGGCCACGGCACTCAGGACGAAGAATGCCGCGATGAGCGAAGGTCTGGCATGATCCATAAGAACCCTCCGGTCTTGCACGTCCTCGCTAGCCGGGCTTGGCCGGCTGCACGTTCACCTTGGCGCCTTCGCGAATCTCGTCGGTACCGCGTCGAACGATCGTGTCGCCGTCCTTGAGCGGTCCGAATACTTCGACGAGGTCGCCGATTCGCGCGCCGCGGCCGACATTCACCCATTGAGCGACGCCGTTGTTCACCCGAATCACGAAAGTCCGTTCGGTAGTCGTGACGATACTCGTCGGAGGCACGAGCAGCGAGGGTTGTGGTCGCCGCACCGGCCATTGCACCTCGGGGTACATTCCTGCGCTGAGCCGCAGGTCCGGATTCCTGACGTCGAGCTCGATCGACATCGATCGCGTTTTCTCGTCGAGGTCGTGAGACATCAAGTTGAACACGCCGTAAAAGGTTTCCCCTGGATAGGCCGGCACCGTGAACGGTACCCGCGCGCCCTTCACCATGGCGCCGACGAGCGCTTCAGGCACTGCGACGATGAGGCGCAGCCGCGAGACCTGGTGCAAGCGAAGGAGCGGCGTCGTGGCGGATCCGGGACCGACGAGCGCGCCAGGATGCACATTCCGCTCGATGATGATGCCGTCAAACGGTGCCTTGATCGTGAGGTACTGCTGCAGATCCTTCACGGCTTGCACCTGCGCCTGAGCGGCCTTGATCGAATCGTCGTACGAGCGCACGAGCGCTTGTGCGGCTTCCATCGTCTTCTGCGCCACGACGACGTCGTTTTCGGCGACGACGCCTGGAGTGGCGGAGGCGGCTTTCAACCGGTCGTACGTACTCTGCGCACCGGCAAGCTTCGCCGCGGCTTCCGCGCGTTGCAGCTCGAGCGCCTGCGCCTTTGATTGAGCTTCGAGCACCTGCGATTGCATCTCGGGCGCTTCGAGCGTCGCGAGCAGCTGGCCCTTCCTCACGGCACTCCCGCGATCGACGTTCACCGCCTTCACGAAGCCAGTGACCTTGGCGTGGATCGGCACGGCGAGGTACGGCTGGAACTCGCCAGGGAGCTTGACCTGCCGCTCTACCGCTTTCGAAACCACACGGACGACTTCGACTGGCGCTTGCGCCCTTGCCGTCGCAGCCGCACACGCCAGCGTCAAAGCGATGAACTCGTCACGCAACCTATTTGAGCGGGTCATAGTATTTGCTCGACGGATCATCTGGATGGAGCGTCGGTGACAGCGTGCGGACTCGCGCCTGCACGAGGGTGTACACGGCCGGAAGCACAACGAGTGTAGCCAGCGTCGCCATGAACAGGCCGCCGATGACGGCTCGACCGAGCGGCGCGGTTTGCGCGCGCTCGCCGGTACCGATCGCCAGCGGGATCATGCCGGCGATCATCGCGGTAGCAGTCATCAGAATGGCTCGGAGCCGGCCGCGACCGCCTTCGATGGCGGCATCGCGGACCGATGCGCCCTCTCGGCGTGCGTTTTCGGCGAATGTGACCAACAGAATCGCGTTCGCGACCGAAATGCCTATGGCCATGATCGCGCCCATGAACGACTGCACGTTCAATGTCGTGCCCGTCACGAGCAGCATCAGCAGCACCCCGCAGATGACGGCCGGCACGGCAGACACCACGGCGAACGCGAGCCGGAATGATTGGAAGTTCGCCGCGAGCAGGAGAAAGATCACCAGGATCGACAGCAGCAGTCCGCTTCGCAGGCCGGCGAGCGTCTCTTCGAATGCCGGCACCTGGCCACGGTCGTTCACCGTGACGCCACGAGGCGGTGTGCCCGCGCGCGCGATCGCCTGTCGTATCTCGCCGACGACCTGTCCCAACGGCTTGCCGTGAATGTTCGCGGTGAAACTGACGACCCGCTGCATGTTGTATCGATCCACCTCACCAGGCACGGTTCCGTAGTCCACGGTCGCCACATCGGACACGAGCGGCCGTCCAACACTGCCATCGCCTGTTCGTGACATCACCGGCAGGTCGGAGACATCTTCGATCGACGCCATTTTGGATTGGGGAATTTCGACCTGAATCTGAAAGCCGTTTCCGCTTCCGGGATCGCGCCAGAAATTCAGGTCCGTGTACCGACTCGATGACGTCGCCGCAACGAGCGACCTGCCGACGTCAGTAGGCGTCACGCCAAATTGTCCGGCCCGCTCGCGGTTGATCTGGATTTGGAGCGATGGATAATCCAGCGGCTGTGCGTATTGCAGATCGCGCAGCGCGTCGATCTTCACGAGCTCTGCCCGGACCTTCTCTGCAAAGCCGCGGCTCGCCGCCAATGCCGGCCCTTGTACCGCCACCTCGATTGGCGTCGGCGATCCAAAACTCATCACCTGGCTGATGATGTCGGCCGCCTCGAACGAGACGGCGACGTTCGGGAGCGCCTCCTTCAGGTCGTGACGCAGTTGTTCCTTCAGCGCTTCGGTCACCGGAGGCGCGTTCGGTTTGAGCGAGACGCCGATCACCGCCTCGTGCTGGCCGCTCGCGAACAGATAGATCGTGTTGATCGGATAGTTGGGCGTCTGCACACCGATGAACCCGGTCGTGATCTCGACGTTCTTCGGTCCGACCAGGTTCTTGATCACGTCCATCGCCTTCATCTCGATGAGTTCGGTGCGCTCGAGACGCGTGCCGGTCGGCGCGCGCAATCGCAACTGCAACTGCTTCGTCTCCACAGCTGGAAAGATCTCGGTGCCGAGTCGCGGGTAGAGAAGCACGATGAATGCGATCGTCACGAGCAGGTAGACACCGACCACCAGCCACTGCAGACGGAGTATCGAATCGAGGCGATCGCGATATGACCCGCGCAGCCGCTCGAAGAAGCGGGCATCCTTGCCATGTCCAGCCTTGAGCATCCACGTCGACAGCACGGGCACCAGTGTGCTCGACAGCACGTACGAGGAAATCATCGCGAATCCGACTGCCAGCGAGAGCGGCACGAAGAGCTGCCGGCCGACGCCGGCCATGAACAGCGCCGGAATGAACACCGAGAGCACGCACAGCATCGAGAGCAGGCGCGCCGTGATCGTCTTCTGGCACGCGTCGATGACCGCTCGCGCTCTCGACATGCCGCTCACCAGATGCGTGTGGATGTTCTCGATCTCCACGGTGGCTTCGTCGACCAGGATGCCCACGGCGAGCGCAAGACCACCGAGAGTCATGATGTTGATCGTCTGGCCGGTCACCCACAAACACACTACCGCCGAGAGAATCGAGAACGGAATCGTGATCACGACAATCAAAGCACTTCGCAGGTCGCGAAGGAAGATCAGCACCATCAACCCAGTCAGAACCGCGCCCAACAGCGCTTCCCCGATCAAGCCGTTGAGCGCTCCAACGACGTAGCGCGACTGGTCGAAGACGAGATCGATCTTGACGTCCTCCGGTGCGACATTGCGCATCGCCGGCAGAGCCTGACGCACGTTTCGGATCACATCCAGCGTGGACGCGTCGGCCCGTTTGGTGACCGGAATGTAGACCGTACGCTTGTCGTCGACGTGCGCGAACCCGACAACGATGTCGGCTGTGTCGGTGATCGTGCCGACATCCCGCAAGTACACGGTCGGCCCTGTCCCGATGCGAAGCGGCGCGTCGAGCAATTCCTGAATGTTGCCGCCGAGCGTGGCGTTCGTCGAGGCAATACGAATGAGGTCGCCGGTCCGAACGTTCCCCGATGGCAGCACCGTCGTGGCCCGATTCACCGCGTAGACGACTTCGTCTGGCGACAGTCGATACTGCCGAAGCTTCTCGGGGTCGACGCGTACGACGATCGTGCGCTGACTGCCGCCAAACGGCGGTGGCGCGGACACGCCCGGCAGCGTGGCAAAAATGGGGCGCACGCGGTTGAGCGCGACGTCCTGCATTTCGGGCACGCTTCGCGTGGAGCTCGAAAACACCAATTGCGCGACCGGAACACTGCCCGCATCGAACCGCATGATGAACGGCGGCACGGCGCCAGGTGGCATGAAGGCCCGCGCGCGGTTGACGTACCCGACCACTTCACCCATCGCCTGACTCATGTCGGTGTCGGGGTGAAACACCAGCTTCATCAACGCGATGCCCTGAATGTTCTTCGACTCGACGTGTTCGATGCCCGTGATGTAGAGGAAGTGATACTCGTAGTAGTACGTCAGGTACCCTTCCATCTGCGACGGATCCATACCGCCGTACGGCTGCGCGACGTAGATAGCAGGTGCGCCGAGCTGCGGGAAAATATCCACCTTCATCTGCCGAATCGCCATGATCGAGGTGAGTGCGACGGCAATCACCGCCACGAGTATGGTGATCGGCCGGCGCATGGCCGTGAACACTAACCACATGATCGATCTCCGTGTGAGTCGGTCGTGCTACTTGATCTTGTCGAGAAACGACGTGAGATCGCCCCGAGCCTGAGCGGCGGCCAGCAATGCGCGCCAGACGCCGAGCCGCGCGACGGCATCGTCCGCTTCGGCCTGCGCCAGCAGACGCTGCGCTTCTGCCACTTCGGTGACGCTGGCCAACCCACTCTGGTACCGCGCCCGCGCCTGGCTCTCGCCGGCGGTCGCCGCTTCACGCTCGACCGGGGTGTTTCGCGCGATTTCCGTCGCGGCTTTCAACAACGCGCGCGCTTTCGCATCCTGCGTCGTCAGGTTCTGGATCGTTTGTTCGTACCTCGCGCTCTCGGCCAGGTCGTTCTGTGCTTCGACTCGTTTTCGCGCGTTGATTGCGAAGAGATCGAATGCCGCAAATCTCACTGACGCCCCGAGCGCCCAATTGGGCACATGAGGCCAGAGCCCGGTGCCCAACGACGGAATACCCGGAACGTCCGCGCCGGTCCCACGTCCCGCGAACGCCGACTCCACCGTGACCGTCGGGTAGTAGGCCCGATCGAGCCCGCGTTCGCGCGCGCGGACCGCGTCGACGCTCGCCTCGCCCGCTTGCGCTGCCGGGTGAGATTTGACGTCCACCGGGCCGGTCGTCACATCAGGCAGTGTCGTCAACGGACCGGCCACCAGTTGCGGTGACGCGCCGGCGGCACCGATCGCGTCGGCCAACGCGGCGCGGGCGAGATCGGCGACCTGATTCGCCTGACTGAGCTGATTCCTCGCGACGGCCAGTTCCGCCTCGGCGCGCGACTGATCGGCGCCAGGACGCAGCTGATTCTGCGTCAGTGTGCGAACGGCGTTTGCGAACACCTGGAGCCGATCGACGTTCGCCCGCGCGGCCCGGACACCTTCATCCGCGGCGAGCACGGTGAGAAACGCGTCGGCCGCTGCAGACGCCACATCCAGTTCGGTGAGCGCCATCTGCGCCTTCGCGAGAGACGTCTGTGCACGCGCGACTTCGACGCCGGCTTTCCGTTGTCCAAAATCGACGGCTTCCCATGACAGCAGGACGCCGGCCGCGCTCCCCCACACACCGTCGTACGATCGGGTGCCGAGAACCGGGCCCGAGATCGGCGGGACGATCGACTGCGGAAGCAGCAAGCCGAACACGTTGTTGGTCGTCGCTCGATTCACCTGCCACACCATGTCGAGGCGCGGCAGATAGGCGGTGCGGGCAACGGCAACCGCTTCTTCCGCCGCCTGAGCACGGGCGCGACGTTCCTTGATGGCGGGGTAGCTTTTCAGCGCGGCCTGGATCGCATCGTTCAGCGTCAGAGGTTCCGGGCGAGCAGTCTGCGCGATCGCGCGAACAGGGTTCACCAGACACGCCAGTACAGCCAAGCCACTCAACCAGTGCCAGGGACGACCCACGAAGCCTCCACGCATCAAGCTCCTCCTCGTCGTCGAACAATCGCACGGACGCGCCGGTTCGGCGCTCATCGAACATTGACCACATACGCATACGAAGGCGTCGTAAATCGGCAATCCAACGCGCAAACGTTCGTCACCAGAGAGACCCAGACACGCAAGCCCCTATTGCTTGGTGCCGGAGCCGGTCTTCGTTTTGCCCAACTCGCTCACCGCCGCCTTGAACCCTGTCGCGAGCTTGTCGGCCGGTCCGGTCCCCCAATAGTGCAGGAAATAGATCGTCGGTCTCGTGTCGGTCATGTGGTGATGGATCGCCACAACCTCGAGGCCGTTCTTCCGCAGCGCCTTGAGCACCGGTGTCACTTCGTTCGCGAGCATCGCGACGTCGCCGGCAATCGCGGCATTGTCGTTGGTCCCGACGAACGCGGCCCAGGTGTTCAGCCCCATGCGCGCGTTGATCGGCGCGCCCATTTCGGTGAGCTTCAGATCGTCTCGGCCGATCGTGATTTTGTAGACGGCTCCCGTCTGTTCGCCTTGGGTGCCGACGATCTGCGCGAGTTTGGCGGTGTCGATCTGGGGTGTCGATGTGGCTGGCGCCGCCGGAGTCGTCGCCGGCCGGCTCGTGCCCTTGCCAATCAGATCGAGCGCGGGCTTCACCTTACGCGCGAGGTCTGCCGGCTTTCCGTGACCATGCACATGCATGTAGAGCATGCGCGGTTCGTCAAAGAAGAAATGATTGTGTAGCGCGGTAACATCGAGTCCGTTGTCGAGCAACGCGGACATGACGGGATTCACCTCGTCTTGCGTCAGCACGAGATCGCCCATCATCACGTCCATGCCGCCTGTGCCTTTCGTCATCGCGATCCACCCGCCGAACCCAAATGGCGTCGGCGTTTTCACGTTCGCAACCGTGACGCTGACGTCATTCCGCGGGATGTTGACCTTCAGAACGTTCGCTTTGTAGTCGCCTTGTTTCCCGAGCGCCGTCAGGACTTGCTGATACTCGGCGGGAACATCCTGCGCCGCCGCGGCGGATGTGAAGCACACGGACAGCACGGCCCAGATTGTTGCAAAGCGTTTCATGCGTCTCCTCCCATGCGTTGAGTTGCGTGTTCCTGATGTTCAACGATCGTCCCGGTGCGGGCCGGCAGCACAATTTCAAAGATCGACCCGCCGTTGGTGCCTTCTTTGACAGAGATGGACCCGCCGTTCGCTTCGACGGCCCAGCGCGCGATGGCCAGTCCGAGTCCGGTACCACCGGCATCCCGTGACCTGGCTTCGTCCAGGCGAAAGAAGCGGTCGAAGATTCGCTCGCGATGTTCAGCCGCGATACCCGGTCCTTGATCGGCCACGGCAAGAATCGCGCGGTCTCGGTCCGCGTGAATCCGAACCTCGATCGAGGAACCGCGAGGGCTGTATTTAATCGCGTTGTCCACGACATTCGTGATCGCCTCTCGCAGAACCAGCCGATCAGCAGTCACCGAGATGTTTGCCGCTTGCTCGATCCTGAGACGTTGATTCCGCTCTTCGGCGAGGATACCCAGCGACGACACGACATCACGTGCGAGCTGACCCAAGTCGACTGACTCTCGAGACAGACGGACCGTCCCCGCATCTCCGTACGACAGCCGCAGCAGGGTGTCGACGAGCGTCGTCAGCCGATCGACCTCTTCGAGCATGCTACCCATCGCCTCCTTGTATTCCGCAGGCGTCCGGGTCTCGTGCAATCCGATCTCACCGATGCCGCGAATCACTGAGAGCGGTGTTCGCAGCTCGTGCGACGCGTCAGCGGTAAAGCGGCGGAGTTGGTCGAATGACGATTCGAGGCGGGCAAATGTGTCGTTGATGACGGCAGCCAACCGGCCAATCTCGTCGTGCTGGTTCGAAACCGACAGTCGTTCATGCAGACGATCGGCCGTAATCCGCCTCGCTTCCGACGCCAGATGGTCGATCGGCGTGAGCGCGCGGCGCGCGAGCACATAGCCGCCAATGCCGGCGAGTGCGACGACGAGCGGCAGGCCGAGCACGAGCACGACCAGAATTTCCCAGAGCTGTGTACGCAAGCGGTCTTCAGACCGGGACACTCTCAACACGACCGCACGCCCGCCGACCAACGATGTGCCCGTGAGCGTTCGCCATCGGCTTCCGTTGGTCACAACCGATTCATACCGAGGCGTCGTTGTCGCAGCGGCGATGGCGACGGCCGGCAATGCGACAGACGCACTCGAACGGTAGATCGGCTCGCCGCCAGCGGACCACACATCGCTACCGCGGGCTTCGTCGTTGTCCGGGTCGTGATGGCGATCGCCCGACCACGCGATGCGACCGTCAGGAGCCGGCGCGAGAAAGCCTTCGGCCGTTTCGAAGTCGTCGTGCAGCTGGTCGTCGAGCTGCTCGAGGAACTCGTGGCGCACGGCCACGAACGTCGCCGTGGCGTAGACGACCATCATCAGGAACAGTACGACCGTGTACCAGCCGGTGAGGCGAACGCGAATCGAGGGTGTGGACCACCAGTGCATCAGGGCTCGCCCTCTCTCAACACGAACCCCACGCCGCGAACCGTGTGAATAAGCCGTGCGCCGCCTTCGTTGTCGACTTTCCTGCGGAGCCGGGTCATCTGCACGTCGATCACGTTGTCGAGCGGCGTCGCGCGGCGCGGCTCTTTCCAGACCTCACGCGCCAGCATTTCCCGCGAGACGAGATGGCCCTGATGTCGAAGCAGATACTCCAGCAGCTCGAATTCGCGCGCGGTCAGATCGAGCAGCGCATCACCGCGCGTGGCGCGGCGCGTCACGAGGTCCAGTTCCAGGTCGGCAGCCTTCAAACGAAGCACGTCGGACGGCCGGCCACGGCGAAGGAGGGCGCGAATCCGCGCGAGCAGCTCCGGCAACGCGAATGGCTTGACCAGGTAATCGTCGGCGCCCAGGTCGAGGCCGAGCACGCGATCGTCCACGCCGTCACGGGCGGTCAGAATCAGGACTGGCGTCTCGATGTGCCACTGCCTCAGCGTCTGCAGGATTTCGAGTCCGCTCCGACCTGGCAGCATCAAGTCCAGGACGACGAGGTCGAACACCTCCGCATTCGCGCGAAAGAACCCGTCTTCACCAGTCGCCGCCACGACGACGTCGTAGTGCTCCGCCTGCAGCGCCGACGCGAGGATCTGCGCGAGTTTTCGCTCGTCTTCGACGACCAGGACACGCACTACCCGAATGTTACCGGGCTGGCTTCGACCCGTTCCTGACTTTTCTGTCAGGCAGGACGCTCATGCGTCGCCGGTCAGCGGTGAGTTGGGCTTCTTGACGGCGAGCGTTCGCGCGGGTTTCGCGAAGGACGGATTCCGCCTCCAGAAACGGCATCGCAAGGAGTCGCGGAAGCGACGACGACCGCACCGGGTCCGCGTCGTCCAGACCGTAAACCACTGAGGACGCGTGCTCGGTCGGCATAAAGGTTCCAAACATGCGGTCGTAGATCGACAGCACGTTGCCGTAGTTCGAATTCGTCTCGGAGCTGTCGCGCGAATGATGGATTTTGTGGACGTTCGGGGTCACCCAGACCACAGACAGCACGCGGTCGAGTGGTGCCCATAGCCGGATATTGGCGTGCTCGACGAGACCACGGGACCGATTTCTCTTCGTCGTGATTTTGTGTTTTCGTGGCGACACGCCTTTAACGCGCGAGACCGCGAACATGACAGACGCGACGAACGCCACGCGGGCCAGACGATTCAGCCGGGGCATCTTCAGCTCCCTCAAAACACGAACTTCGTCGCGATCTGAATCAATCGTGGTGATGCGGCGGCGACGATTTGGCCGAACGTCGAGCTGGTAATGTTGCCATCCACGGCGCCCGCACCGTAGAACTGCGGCTGGTTGAGCACGTTGAAGGCTTCCACGCGAACCTGCAGCGACTTGTTCGGCGTCAGGCTTACGTTCTTGATCAATGCCATATCAAAGTTCTGAATTCCGGGTCCATAGCAGAAGCGGCGAGGAGCGCTCCCGATCTCGCCGAGGGCTGGAAGACTGAAGCACGACGTATTGAACGCGGGGCCCTTCGCAGGGTCGCGATTAACCTGCAGATCGCAGCCGAGCGAGTAGTTGGGGGTGTCGACCAGGTTGTTGTTCACGCCGTTGCCGAACGTACCGAGCAATGACGTGTCGGCACTGTTGTAGAGCGTGACCGGAAATCCGGAACTGAACCGCGTCGTCCCAGAAATCGTCCAGCGTTCGGTCCACTCGTTGCGACGTCCGAATAGCCTGCCAAACGGCAGGTCATAGTTGTAGCTCACGACGAAGTTGTGCCGCATGTCGAACGCCGACGGCGCTTCTGACCGATGAATGTCGAACGGATTCACTTGTTCACCGAGGTTCGAGGCCACATCGACGGATTTGCTCAGGGTGTACCCAGCTTGGACGGAGGCGTTCCCACGTGTGTACCGAAGATTCAACTCGAGCGCGTTGTATCGCGAGTACCCTGTCGTCTCCTGCCGCGTCATCGTTCCGTAGTCCGGACCGAGCGGTCCTCTGGTGCCGTTGATCACCTGGCCGTCCTTCGTGACGAAGATTCCGTTCTCCGCGAATGGGCCGCACGTGGGGCTGCCCGGCGCCACTTGATCGGGCTGACTGACGCTGAGGCAGAGGGCAGCATTACCCGGATTTGCCTGGCGGATGACCAGGATGTTGTGTCCGCGGCTGCCGACGTAACTTGCCGTCGCAACGGCGTTGGCCGCCAATTCGCGCTGCACCGAGAGCATGTAGTTCTCGGAGTACGGCGTCTTGTTGTCATTGCCGAAGAACGGATCCGCGTTGACAGGAATGAACTTCGACCAGTCGATGTTCGAGACCGGGTTGCCCGCGGACGCGCCCAGCGGTGGGGGCGGAAACGGAAACCGCTGACCGTTGTTCGTCCCATCGGCCGCGGTGACGAACGGCGTCTCGAACAGGGGCGGCGCCGGACTCAAGTAGTTGTACCCATACGGCGGCACGCCGTACATGATGCCGGCGGAGAGACCCTGGAATGCTGTGTAGAAAATCCCGTAGCTGCCCCTCACGCTGAACTTCTCACTCGGTGCGTAGGCGATGCCGACCCGCGGCGCCACGTTGTCCCAGCGCGTTGGCGAGAGGCCCCGACCGATCCCGGGATCGCCCGGAACCACAAGACCGAGCGGTGCACCTGGAAACACCACGGAGTTCTGGCCGGGCACGATCGTCTGAATCTGATTGTCGCGTTCGTACCATGGCTGCATGACGTCCCATCTCATTCCGTAGTTGAACGTCACACGCGATCCGATTCGCCAGCTGTCCTGCGCGAACAGCGCGCCGTACTTGTTACGCAGGTGGAAGACTCCTCCGGTCGATTGGATGTAGTTGCTCGGGATCCCGAGCAGGAAATCTGCAAAATCGCTCCCCGTTTCCGTGCCGGCAAAAGTAAACGTGCCGTTGAACGTCGCGTTAGGATCGAGCTCCACCTGCGAGAACTGGAACTGTCCGCCCACCTTCACCGTGTGCGTGCCGAACACCTTCGAGAGGCTGTCGTTGAAATTGAACGTCTGATTGACTTGGTTCACGCCGGTGATCGTGACACCCATCGTGAACGCGTCGAACGCGATGTTCTCGACGCCTTCGAGCTCCGGTGCCTGGACGACGATCCCCGGCGTGGCGGGCCCGGTCACGAATCCCTGCGAGGCGAGACTGACACCCCGCCCACCGTTCGGGAATCCGACGTTGTTCGCATTCCGCGTGAACGTCGCGTGAAATTCGTTCACCGCGCCGTTGCGCATCACGGTGTTATCACCCACCGCAAAGAGCTGCGCGCGCCCCAGGGTCAGTGCGTCGAAGCCAGGTACGTTGGCGCCGCCCTGCTGACCCGGATACGGATTATCGAGTCGATAGTCGTCGAAGAAGTAGTACCCCGACAGCAGCCCGAGGCGGCTGTTGCCGTCCACACGGTACGCAAACTTGTCGTCGCGTACGGTCTTCGCGAAGGCGCCCGTCGAAAACAGATTCTCGCCGCTGTTGGGCGGCGGGATGTACTGCAGCAGACGCTGAGCAGGCGATGACCACGCCTGTTGAGGGATCATCGCGTTCGGCAGCACGCACTGCGCAGCCGTCGTGCATCCGGGGAAGTAGTAGGGCTCGCCCGGCGACACCGCGTACCCAAGCCGCTGCGACAGCAGGTTCGCCCAGTACCGACCGTTCACCGTCCCTGTCAGCGAGCTCGCAACATCGGCGAAGTTCCCGGCGCGCTCTGCGCCGGATGGAACCGGAATGAGTCCGGTCTCAATCCCTTGCGTGGTCCGAGTCGCTTCGTAATCGGCAAAGAAGAACACCTTCTGCCGCTTGAGCGGTCCCCCAATAGTCCCGCCCGGTTGATTCTGGTTGAATGTGGCTCGCTCCGGCGAAAAGTAGTTCCTCGCGTCGAGCGCGGTGTTGCGAAAGAACTCGAACATGTCGCCGTGCAACATATCGCTGCCCGACTTGGTGACGACGTTGATGATGCCGCCATTGTAGTTACCGTGCTCGGGATCGAAGTTGTTCGTCAGGACGCGGAACTCATCGATCGAGTCGAGGTTCGGCACGACCGCTGTGCCGCCGTTCATGTGCTCCTGGACGTCGCCACCATTCACGAGAAAGCCATTCGCGGTTTCGCGCTGGCCACTGACCGACACATTACCCGCGTTGAGCTGTCCGGACGGCGCGATCGTGCCGGTCACGCCCGCCATGATCACCGAGTTGGCCTGGATCGTCGTCGTCGGTATGACGCCGGGCTGAATCGATAACAGATCCGTGTAGCTGCGCCCGTTCAATGAGAGTGTGGTCATCGTCTGTGCGGGTACGACTTCGCCGAGCTGGGTCGAGATCGTGTCAACGCGAATTTGATTCGCCGTGACGGTCACGGTCTCCGATTGGGATCCGATCTCGAGCGTGGCATTGACCTGCAGCGCGGCGTCCGTGTCGACCACGACGCCGGCCCGCCTGAGAGGTTTGAATCCCTCGATTTGAAAGGTGAGGTCATACCGGCCGACGGGCAGCTTGGGCAGCGAATAGAAGCCCTGTGCGTCGGTGACGACCACGACTTGCGTGCCGAGTACCGTGTTCATCGCCGTCACGGTGACGCCCGGCGTGACACCACCGATCGGATCCTTGACGGTCCCTGAAATGCTGCCCCCCACTTGAGCCGAAACACCGGCGACCAAGGTTCCGAAGACCAGCAAGACAACAATTCCGAAACGGGTCGCGGCCAACGGCCCGGACGCCATCACCGACTGTCTCACGTCGAAGAACCTCCTCAGGATTGGCGCAACTTGGCCTGCTGAGCACCGATGAGAAACTCCAAGCCGAAGGCACCAAACCGCTCACGAATCGTCAGCATCGGCGTATTCGCTGCGGCGCGGCTCGAGCAGTGTGTTCCGGTCAGTAACTGGTCGCGCACCGGTCAGTGCGCCGCGCACGCACACAAACGCGGTCAATTTCCGCATCGTAGTCGCGCTGCTCCGCTTCGTTCACCTGAAGAGTCTCTGAACTTTTCGTCATGTGATCGTCCTGCTGGGCGGCGAGGCCGGACTGCGTGTCGGTTTTCAGAGCGCATCTGAACGTCAGCGCCGTTCACCGTCTACGTTCTGTTCGCACCTGGCGATGCGTGGCGCGCCGGCACGGGCGATTCAGGAGCTCGCCGGACATCAGGACCTGACGACGACGCAGCGGTACATGCATCTGAGTCCCGCCGCGATCGAAGGCGCGATTCGGCTGCTCGATTTGCCGAAAAACGCACGCGAACGTGGAGATTTTGGAGACGGCGGGAGGTGTAATTACTAAGGTCGGTACGCTGGAAGAGGATAGTGGTGGTCTACCGAAAATGAGTAACGATCGGTCACCCGTCCAGGTAACAGCGCGTGGCCGCACCTCCTGAAAGCTCGATCAGCTTCCGAACGGGGTTGAGAGCTGTGGATGCCCAGCGTCCAGAATCCTCAACTCGGATGGGACGCGGCGGGCGCCGCGTCACGAGGGTCGCAGGCATCGATGGAGGACCGCGTCGCCCCCTTTTGACGATCTGCGTTCCCTGAACCGCCAGCCTGTATTACAAGCAAACATCCCACGCACAATAGCTCGACAATTCTTGCACTCGAACGGTTGAGCGCGCTACGCCACGACAGATACCGTCAGGCCATGCGGAACCATAACTGATGCAGTTGCTAGTATTTGTCCGAATCAAGAACAGTCTGTCGTCCCCGAACGCGCTTCGAGGTACAAAAAATGCAAAAAGGCCGCGCCGAGCTGGCAGAAATGTGAGGACGAAAACGCCTTCGCCCTCTGCGAGCCAAACCTTCCCGTGGTCAACCCACCGCTTTCGCCCAGGAGGCAGCCTATGCTACGTCAGATCGTCTCAGCAATAAGAAAAGCGAGAAGCAGTAAGGGAGCGAGCGCAGCCGCGATCGTGATCGCCGTCGCAATATTCATCAAGACGGCGGTGGCGGTGCACGACACGGGACGGTTTCAGCTGGATGGGGACGCGTCGTCATTCACGAACACGGTGGGGACTCCCTCAGCATCAGACGACTGGGACAAGGTCTGTAATGAGGTGACCGGTGGCGGAGTGGCCGGTTGTGGGACGACGTCCGTCACCACCGGTTCGCCCGCGAACGCCGTGGCGTGGACGACGGACAACCTCGTAGGCGACGGGCCCTCGTTGAATGCAACGACGTTCACGGGCGGGGGCTCGAAGGACCCGATAGACATCAACAATTGGGCCTGGTCGGACGGAGTAGGCGGGCTGCCGGACAAGGACAACCTGCTGCATGCCTTCGCGGTCCGCTACTCGCTCGCCCCCACTCCGCCGGGCGGGAGCTGTCCGAACGGCACCGGCGGTGTGGGTCAGCCGCCCTTCGATTCGACCAAGCCGTGCGTGGTGCTGTTCTTCGGCTCGGATCGCCTCGACAACAGCGGCGACGCGCAGCAGGGGTTCTGGTTCTTCCAGAACGCGATCGGGCTCGGCTCCAACAAGGTCGGTGGCGGTACGGGCTTCACGGGCGTGCACAGGCTCGGCGACTTGCTGATCGTCAGCGACTTCTCGATCGGCGGCACGACATCTACGATCACCGTGTACACGTGGGATCCCGCCTGCACGGCGACCAATAAGCCCTTTGGCTTTTGCGCGGACGCCAACTTGCACCTGCAAGCGACTTCTACCGCGGCCAACTGCGCCACTGCGGCGCCCAACGACGCCTTCTGCGGGCTCGTGAACCCAAGCACCATCACCATGCCGTGGTCGTTCACGGACAAGAGCGGCACAATCAACAACGGCGCCCTGAACGGCGAGTTCTACGAGGCCGGCATCAACCTGTCGGTGATCGGCCTCTCGGGCGAGTGCTTCTCGACCGTCGGCGCCGAGACCCGCTCGTCGACCTCCACGACGGCGACCCTGAAGGACTTCATCCTCGCCCGCTTCGGCAACTGCACGTCGGGGCTGACCACGACTCCCAAGGATGCGGCTGGCGCCGCCATCCCCGCCGGCGGCCTCTCGATCGGCACAGGCTCCGTTTCGGTGAAGGACGAGGCGACCACTCTGACCATCACCGGCGCGTCGACTTGGACCGGAACCCTGACGTTCTTCCTCTGCGGGCCGACGGCGCTGGGCAGCCCCTTCTCGGCCTGCACCGGCGGTGGGACGCAGATCGGTGCCCCGATCCCCGTCAGCAACGCGTCCACCTTCCCGATCCTTTCCAACTCGGCCCAGCTCACGTCCGCAGGTGGGTACTGTTGGCGCGGTGAGTTCACGTCGGGCACCAGCGGCGTTCCAAACGCCACCGACGCCACGTTGGGCGAATGCTTCACCGTCAACCCAGTGGTACCGTTTGTTCCGACCCAGGCGTCGGCAGACGTGCAGCTCGGCAACCCGGTATCCGACCTTGTAAACCTGAACGGGACGGCCAACCAGCCGGGAAGCCCGGTGATCAACGGACCGCTAGGCGCGCCGGCAGGAGGCACGATCACGTTCAGGCTCTTCGGACCGAACGACACGAGCTGCGCGAACCCTCCGGTGTTCACGTCGGCTGCCATCCCCGTGAGCGGCGACGCTCTGTACTTCTCGGGTAACTTCACCCCGACCCAAGTGGGTACCTACCGCTGGATCGCCTCCTACAGCGGCAACTCGCCGAACACGCTTGCTACGACCGGAGTCTGCAACGCCGCCAACGAATCGGTCGTCGTCAATGCAACGCCGGCGATCTCGACGGCGCAGACCTTCACCGTGAAGGACTCCGCCACGATCACCGTCGCCGCCGGGGCCGGGACCCTTCAGGGCAGCCTTGATTTCCAGCTCTATAGCACGAGCAACTGCTCGGGCGGGTTGCTGTTCGACTCCGGTCCCATCAGCGTCAGCGGCCCGTCGCCGCAGACGAGGGAAACGATCACGACGACGATCACGGCGCCGGGACAACCGACACTCTCATGGCTCGTCGTGTACACAAACACGGCCCCGAATCAAGCGGGCGTGACCAGCACGTGCAACACGGAGGGCGCGAGCCTTTCGATCCACAACCAATAGTCGCCGACCGTTGAAAGAGGACGGACACAACGAGAGGCTCCGGAACGATCCGGGCCTCTCGTATGCGCAAGGAGCGATGCGGACCTGAGCGTGAAGACAGAGCCGGACGCCGCAACAACTGCGAACTGCGGCGTCAACCTCGGCGCGAGGTGGGGGACGTGGCCCGTCGATCACGGACTGACGCCGGGACCCCGCTCATAGCGCCGTCGCACTGGCGGCTACGGACCAGCGGTAAAGCTGATCGACGCGAGAACGGGCATTCTCCTGCCGCCGAAGTAGTAGAGTTCTGCGGTGCACTCGGCCGCGCCTCCCTGCCATGCCGTCGACGACAGGGTCATGAACTGCGTCCACGGCCACAAGTAGCTCTCGAAGTAGCCCGTTGTGGCCCAATACACAATGACACCGTTCTGGGAGCACGTGAGGTCGACGTGCGGCTCGGTGGTCTCGGTCGTCGAGACGTTGAACGTCACCGTATCACCCCAGTCGGGAAGACCGTTCCCGTTCGTGTCAGCGTGCATCACGAGTGTGAGGCTTGAACTGCTATTCGCGCCGCCGGGTTTTTTGCGCACGCCCTCGCCTTCAGTGGCTACGTGAGTGGCGGGCGCGTGCATCGTCGAAGGGGCAAGGATGTTCGGCGACGAAAATATGTCGCTGGCAGAATTCGCTCGATCGCGCGAGCAGTTGACGCTGCTCGCCGCCATCACCACGACCGACGCCAGGATTACCAACCAGCGCATAACTCCTCCGTCAATGCCCCTGCGCCACGACCCTTCGGTGGCGTTCATGAGTTCTCGACACACCCGTACTGTCTGCGATGACGACCGCGATTAAATTTGTGGCGAAGAGCCGTCGACGAAACTGACCGCCGCGAACCGTTCCGGCCTTACGCTCGCATCACGCTGATGACGAATCCGGATCACTGATGTCCGATCGTCTACCTGAAAGATGCATCGAAATCGCGACGATTCACCAAACGCAACGGCCGTACCATGCGAAACCTAGCGGAATTCGACCAGATTGCGGAGCGACGTGTCGGCGACATCGAATCGAGCAAACGCCCGAGTAAGCGCAAACACAGATGTGTTGTCTGTAGAAGCTCCTTGAAGCCTCAATATCCTTGACAGCCAAGCTGATTGAAAACGCGCCGAGTTCGCTTTGCTCCTTGCCTCGAAAAAATTTCACGACGAGCGCAAACTGATCGAGGCTTACGAACTCGCAGCCGAGCGCGCCTTCATAGAAGGCTCTCGCCTTGTCGTATCGTGTCCTGAGGCATGTCGCCAGCGTATCGCATGACTTTCCGATGGGGATGTAATCCCGCAGCACTTCCATCCGGAGGACCAACTCGTGTTTGCCTCGACGGGAGTGATGACCGTCGATACGAAGCAGGGAGTGTGGGTGATGTCGCTGCAGCGGGCGGTGTGGATTCCTGCGAAGACTCCGCACCGGATCTCGATGTCGGGCCTACCGCGTTTGAACGACATCCACCTTGGTTTCGTAGCCAAGGCGCGCCAGATAAGTTTCGCAATCTTCCCACGTCAGTCCGAACTCGCGGACATCGTCGAAGTGTTCCTCCATCATAGCGCGCTCGGCCCAGTCGACCAGCGGCGCTCGCGTCGTGCGGCGCTGAAGATGCCGCGAAGCCGGGACGCCACAGTATCTCGCGTGATCATGATTCCTCGCCGATAACCTTCCGATGACCAAGATCTGCCGGAAACTTCTGTGCACTTCACGCAGGCGCCCGTCGCCGTCGAACACCTCCTGATAGAACCGGACCGTCGATTCTTCTGCGTCGACTTTCACTTATTTTGCCAGCCATCCGGACCGGCCCTTCACTTCATACGAGTACAGCCTTCCGCCATCGGGCAGGTCGCGCCATGTTCCAAATTTGCGCTTGTTCTGCCGGCGTTTTGCGATGTCCATCGGCGGCCATGCGGACAGTTCATCGCGTTTCAGTTGGCCGCCCGTTCGTGCAATCGCTCGAAGATCTCGAGCAGGTTTCCGGATGGAAGGTCAGCGACATCCAATTGGTACACGTCCCTGATCCTCGCGAGGATGTCCACAAACTCCAAATCTTCGACGCCGACGAAGTCATGCAGACTCGACAGATCGGTGATGAGGTACCCTCCCGGTTCGAGGCCGAAGATTTTGAGCGCATGAAATCATCGGCGATGTTCTCGAGCCTCTCGATACCCGCCGTCGACGCCAATTCGACGTGCTTGCCTCTGAAGGGCCGTTTGCGGAGAACCGGACCAGTCGTTCGCCTGCTGCCACGATGACGACGATGCCATCGTCATCGATTTTCAACAACTGCTCGGCTTCAGGCCGGCTGTTGATTCGATACGTGTCGGATCGCAAATCGCTGGAAATCAAAAGCTTGGAGATGGTGGACCTGACGGGCGCCAGTTGGAACCGATTGACAGTGTGGTTGAATTCTCTAGATCAGCTTAGGCAATCCGATCCGTTCGATGCGGGCACATCTTCAGGGAATTCTCGATAGCGATCCGGAGATTAAACTCCGCCACTTTTCAGCCTTCACTTTCAGGTCAGCCGCGTTGTGCCGATCCAGTGGGTTCATGTGACAAAGAACATTGCGCGACGGCTCCAACTCGCGCATGAATTGATCGAACCACGGACGACAGTCCCCCAGGATGACCGGAAAAAAGTCATCTTGCTTCGCTGCGATGATCGTTCCAAGATCTCCAAGGTCCACGTAATCGATCGGGTGCGCTCCTCGCCGTTGATGCCAATTCATTTGGTCTTCTTTATTGCGCCTTGCGTCGGCGGTATCCCTCATCGATTTCCCTTTGCCGCCGGTGAGCGCCGTCTTCCACCAATCGATTCCGTACTTCGCACCGAGGACTCGCTTGATGAGCTCACGCATTGAGTTTTCTATGACGTACAGAATCGGATACAGGGATGCCATCTGCTTGGCCTCCCGAACCTTCTCGTCGGATAAGAGGGGTGCAGTCGTCTTGAATTGACTCGGAAAGATCAACACGCGTTCGGCGTTGTTCCCATTGCCCCTCCTGCCCTTAGGTCGAGAGGATGCCGCAGGCCCACTCTCGACCGATCGCGAAAACAAGGGCAATGCTTCTTGCACACGTTTCAAGCTCGCTTCGTCGAGATAGCGGTGTAACTGTAGACCTTGTTGATGGGCGATCACAGCCTGAGCTATTGGCGTCGACACCGGTGCGACCCGTCTGAGTCCTTGAACGCGTGCGGACAGGGTCTGCTTCGACCAACCCGTTTTGGCGATCAAAGCCGCACGCAGTTTACTTGATGACGTCGGCGTCTTCTGTGATCGTCTTTCCGCGTGTGTCACTCGTTTCCGCCTTCTTCATGCGATGGATCGCGATGCTGACTGCGTTCGGCGTGATGGATAACGCCGAAGCTATCGCGCGCGGTGGAAACGACATGCCGTGGAGAAGTGCGATAGCTTCTCTTTGTTCCATTCCACGGGTCGCGAGGATGGCAAGAAGGCGATTGGCCGTACGCAGTTCGGCCAGCACGAGATCGTCTCCAGAAACATCGTTGCGCTCAGCGTTCTTCTTGACCATCCACGT
>Ga0209473_1000467_pt1 | contig 24443 bp, 20 predicted proteins | sample GraSoiAngelo_133_FD_185890 | JGI IMG/M metagenome (GOLD analysis project Ga0209473, IMG submission 185890) | Grasslands soil microbial communities from the Angelo Coastal Reserve, California, USA - 14_0929_05_20cm (SPAdes) (version 2) | ecosystem: Environmental > Terrestrial > Soil > Grasslands ...
GATCGTCGAGCGGCTGCTGCCCGGCGCCTCCATCATCACGCGTCCGCGGCTGTCGCAGCTCGAATTCGCCGGCGATCGAAAGATCACCCGGCAGCCCCGGCGCACCGCGATTGTCGCCTTCTCGGCTGACGAGGTCTACGCGATCGCCGAGCTGATCCGCCGCCAGCACGGCGGCGCGGCCGTGGTGCTGGGCTCGCTGTCGCCGCGCACCCGAAACGCGCAAGTTGAGCTGTTCCAGTCCGGCGACGTCGATTATCTGGTCGCGACCGATGCGGTCGGCATGGGACTGAACCTCGACGTCGATCACGTCGCCTTCGCTTCCGACCGAAAATATGACGGTTACCAGTTCCGCCGCCTCAACCCGTCCGAATTCGCCCAGATCGCAGGCAGAGCCGGGCGCGCCACCCGTGACGGCACCTTCGGGACCACCGGCCGCTGTGCCCCGTTCGAGCCGGAGCTCGTCAATGCGCTGCAGAACCACAGCTTCGACAGTGTGAAAGTTTTGCAATGGCGCAATTCGAAGCTGGATTTCACCTCGCTCGGTGCCTTGCAGGTCTCCTTGGCGCTGACGCCCGGTCATGACGCGCTGACCCGTGCGCCGATCGCCGAAGATCTGCGCGTGCTCGATCACGCCGCGCGCGATTCCGACGTGCGCGATATGGCGCACGGTGCGAGCGCCGTGGAGCGGCTGTGGGAGGCCTGCCAGATTCCGGATTACCGCAAGCTTTCGCCGGCCGCGCATGCCGAACTTGTGACGAGCTTATTCGGTTTTCTGATGAAGAACGGCCGCATTCCCGACGCCTGGTTTGCGGCCCAGGTCGATCAGGCCGATCGCGCCGATGGCGATATCGACACGCTGTCGGGCCGGATCGCGCAGATCCGCACCTGGACCTTTGTCGCCAATCGGCCGGATTGGCTGGCCGATCCCGAGCATTGGCAGGGAATTACGCGCGAGGTCGAAAATAAATTATCCGACGCGCTGCATGAACGGCTTACGGAGCGTTTCGTTGATCGTCGTACCAGTGTATTGATGCGCCGCCTGCGGGAGAACAGCGTTTTGAATACGGAAATCGGCAAGACCGGCGAAGTCATCGTTGAGGGCCATGTGATCGGCCGCCTCGACGGATTCGCCTTCGCGCCCGACGCGACAGAGGCCGGTTCCGATGCGAAAGCCTTGCAGGCGACCGCGCAAAAGGCGCTGGCCGGCGAGATCGACGCGCGTGCCGAAAAGCTGGGCACGGCACCCGACGATCAGTTCGTTTTGACCTCCGATGGCACGATCCGCTGGACTGGCGATGCCGTTGCCAAGCTTGTCGCAGCCGAGGACGCGCTGCATCCGCGGCTTCGCATCATAGCCGACGAGCGGCTCAATGGTGCGGCGCGCGACAAAGTCCAGGCGCGGCTTGATCTGTGGCTGAAGAGCCATATCGAAAAGCTGCTGGGTCCGCTGTTCGAACTCACCAAGGCCGAGGACATTACTGGCATCGCGCGCGGCATCGCGTTCCAGCTGGTCGAGGCACTTGGCGTCCTGGAGCGCGCCAAGATCGCCTCCGAGATGAAGGACCTCGATCAGCCGTCGCGGGCGTCTTTACGCAAATACGGTGTCCGCTTCGGCGCCTATCACCTCTATCTGCCGGCGCTTTTGAAACCGGCGGCGCGATCGCTGGCCTCGCTATTGTGGGCGCTGAAGCAGGACAATGTCGATCTCTCGCTGCTCTCCAATGCACAGCATCTGGCAAGCTCTGGCCGCACCTCGTTTCCGGTCGACAACGCGCTTCACCGCGATGCCTACCGCGTGTTGGGTTACCGGCAATGTGGCGAACGCGCGGTGCGCGTCGATATATTGGAACGGCTGGCCGATCTCATTCGCCCGGCGCTCGCTTGGCGCGAGACCTCGCCCGGCACCAAGCCCGCCGGCGCGTTCGATGGCCGCAGCTTCGTCGTGACCCAAGCGATGACGTCGCTCACCGGCTCGGCCGGCGAAGATTTTAGCTCGATCCTGCGCGCGCTCGGCTACCGCATGGACCGCCGCCCGCCACTGCCGCCGAAGCCAGCGGCCGTTGAACCCGCAGCAGTCGAGACGCCTCCCTCCGTCGAGACCGCGGCGGAAGCACCGGCCGAGACCGTAGCGGAAGCGCCCGCCGAGCCAGCGCAACCAGAGACCGCGCAATCAGAAACCGCGCAACCAGAGACCGCCTTGCCGGTTTCCGGTAGCCCCGCGCCATCGGCTGCGCTGCTGCCCGAAGTTTCGCCTACGCTTGCGACCGGCAAAGAGGCACGCGGCCCGAGCGAAGCGCTGCCGGAGCCGGTGGCTCCCGCGGAAGCGCCGTCTACGCAAGCAGCACAAGAACAAACTCAAGAGCAAATTCAAGAACAGGTTTCGGCACCAGCAACGCCTGAGGTGGCCGGCGCCAGCGAGACTTCGCCGTCTGATGCAACCATCGCTCAAGCTGCGATGGAGCCCGCCGCGGTTCCAGAACTGGTCGAAGTCTGGCGGCCCGGCGGCCGGTCCGACGAACGCCGGCCGCGCCATGATCGCCACCGGCACCGCCACCAGAACCGTGCGCAGCAAGGTGGGCAGCCTGTAGCCGCGCAGCCTGCAACCGGGACCGGCGAGGCCGAAGGCGAGAATCGCGAACATCACCGACGCGGACGGCGCCACCGGGACTTTCCCAAGCCGCGCGAGAGTGTGCCGGCCGCAGCCGCCGCGCCAGCCGATGGCGCGCCCGCCGCCGAGGCGCGCGAGGGCGAGCGCGTTGAAGGCAAGGGCAGGGAGCGGAATGGCGAGGGGCGCCGGGACAAACTTCAGGAAGAACGCCGCGGCGATCGTAAGGGCGATCGTGACCGGGGCGGGCGCGATAAAGGCGGCCGCGAGCATGGGCGCGACTTCGGACGCGATAAGGCCGGCGGACGTGACAAGCGCGAGTCCGGTCCCTCGCACCGCCAGTACGCCACCAGCGCCTCGCCGCGCGAACGCGACCGTCCGATCGATCCCAATTCGCCGTTCGCCAAACTCGCGGCCCTGAAGGAACAGCTCACCGCCAACCGCAAGGACTAAACGCTTAAAATCAGCAGGGGTCATTGGAGCGTCAGCGTCTCGATAAATGGCTGTGGCATGCGCGCGTGGTGAAGGCGCGCACCAGCGCGGCAGCACTTGTCGAAGCAGGGCATGTCCGCATCAACGGCGCGCGCGAGACGACGCCTGGACATAGCGTGAAAATAGGCGACGTCTTGACGATCGGGCTTGATCGCTGCGTGCGTATTCTCAAAGTGACCGGATTTTCCGAACGCCGCGGTGATGCGATCGCCGCGCGCGTGCTCTATGAGGATTTGCAGGATCGGCCAAAACGACTATCTGAGTGAGGAATAACCTGCTCGAAGCGCATCCGGCTTCCCTTGCTGCTTCCCTTGCGGCAGCGCACCAGCTGCGCTAGGCAACCAGTGAAAATTTGACCGTTTTCGGAGTCCTGGATGACTTACGTCGTCACTGAAGCCTGCATCAAGTGCAAGTACACCGATTGTGTCGAGGTGTGCCCCGTCGACTGCTTCTACGAGGGCGAGAACATGCTAGTAATCCATCCAGACGAATGCATCGACTGCGGCGTTTGCGAGCCTGAATGTCCGGCGGATGCCATCAAGCCCGACACCGAGCCCGGTCTGGAGAAGTGGCTGGAGGTGAATACCGAATACGCCAAAAGCTGGCCGAACATCACCCAAAAGAAAGAATCCCCTGCGGATGCCAAGGATTTCGAGGGGATGGAAGGCAAGTTCGAGAAATATTTCTCCCCAAATCCTGGGGCCGGAGACTAGGAGCTACTGTTTTCGACCCGGTTTCTTCCCGTAAACAGGAGCTGTTTCGCTTGAAAGCGCTGGTATCTTTGCACCACAAGCTTAACCCTGATCGGGCTGATGTCGCCGCAGCCCCCCTGAAGGCCTCTAAATCATTGATTTTTACGGAAAATGTGCTATATTGGGCACATTGTGAGCTGAATCGGGTCAGCCGCTTTGACCCTTTGTTGGGTTTCCGCGAAAACATCGAACAGGGGCGTGGCAGTTCCGCGCACAGGCTGTGTCACAGAAAACGCGTAAAAAGAGTGCTTCCAAATCTTCCAGAAAAGCCGCTCCGGCCAGCCGCAGCGCAACCAAGAGCCGCGCCCGGGCTTCCGTGAAGGGATCGGCTGCAAAATCCTCCAAGAACAAAAGAAGCGCAATGCCACATAAGACTGCCAAGACTGCCGCGAAAGCGACGGGCTCGAAGGCCACTGCCTCGAAGCACGCCGCCAAGACTCACGTTAAACCCGCTGCTGTTAAACCTGCTGCCCCGAAGACCGCTGCCAAGCCGGTGGCGCATAAGCCTATCGTCGCGGCGAAGCCGCCTGCTGCCGCGCCGCGCGTCGAAGAAAAGAAGGTCCTGACCCAGCGTCAGGGCTTCAAGACCAATGAATTCGTGGTCTATCCCGCCCATGGCGTCGGCCAGATCCTGGCCATCGAGGAGCAGGAGATCGCAGGCGCCAGGCTTGAGCTGTTCGTGATCAATTTCATGAAGGACAAGATGACGCTGCGCGTGCCGACCGCGAAGGTCGCCAATGTCGGCATGCGCAAATTGTCGGAGCCGGCGCTGGTGAAGAAGGCCCTGGAAACCCTCAAAGGCCGCGCGCGCGTCAAGCGCACGATGTGGTCGCGCCGGGCCCAGGAATATGAAGCCAAGATCAATTCGGGCGATATCGTCGCGATCGCCGAAGTGGTGCGCGATCTCTATCGTTCGGAATCGCAGCCCGAGCAGTCTTACAGCGAACGCCAGCTCTATGAAGCGGCGCTTGATCGGCTGTCGCGTGAAATCGCCGTCGTGCAGCATTCGACCGAGACCGAAGCGGTCAAGGAGATCGAAAGCCAGCTCGCCAAGAGCCCGCGCCGCGGCGCCAAGACCGAAACTGAGGCCGGCGCCGAGGGTGAGGCCGAAGGCGATGTCGAAGAAGGCGACGGTGACGACGCCGCCGTCGAGGACGAAGCCGCCTGAAAGAAACAACAGGATTGAAATTCAAAAGCCCGGTCCGAACGACCGGGCTTTTTGTTCGCCTTGTCATTCCGGGGCGCGCAAAGCGCGAACCACGATGTGCAAGTGCACATCGGAGAATCTCGTCATTCCGGGTCTACCATCCCGGAATGACGGGGGGTGGGTTCGTATGCGATGCGTAGCCCGGATGGAGCGAAGCGAAATCCGGGACCATCTCACAATTTGGCACGGGCTATCCCGGATTGCGCTTCGCTCCATCCGGGCTACGACACCGATAGTGGTAGCTTTGCGCGACCCTGCGATGACGCGCTTCCGCCTTCGCCCTTCGAGCTACTGCGGACAAGGCGGGCGTCAATCCACCACGATCTTGACGCGGTCGCGGACCTTGACTTGGGCGCGGGCATCGAGGCCGTTGAGGGCACGGAAGCGCTCGGTCGGGCGGTCGACGCCGGACATGCGGTGCGCCAGCGAGTCCACGGTATCGCCGGGCTGCACGGTGATGACCTTGATGCGCAGCGGCCGCGCGGCCTGAATCTCCTCGAGCGTCAGGCGGCGGAACGAATTCACGGTCTCGCGCGCGTTGCGTTCGGTTTCGGTGGTCTTCTGGCGGCTGGCAAAAATGAAGCGGTAGACGTCACTGCCGAACCGCAGCGCATAGACCTTGAACTGCCATTGATCGCCGTGCGCGGCGGCGGAAGCCGCCGGGAAGCCGTTGATGGTCAGATCTTCGGTCGAGGCCTTGTCGACATTCTCCATCCAGCCGGAATTGAGGTAGTCGCCGAGCGTTTGTTCCGCCGGCACCCGCACCACATCGAAGCGCATCGCCTGCGCGCCGCCTTCGCGCACGCCGATCACGGCCTGCGCGGTATTGTCCAGCGTGAAGGTGTCGGGCGCCTGGAAGGTGAAGCCCAGTTTCGGGTGAAGGAAGCGCCGGCCGCGCACGAATCCTTCGCTCGGGTCTTCGCCGTAGACGATGTTGTCGATCGCCGCGAGATAGTCCTCGCGATCACGTTCGCCGCCTTCCGGCGAGGTATATTGTCGTGCGGTCGCCTGCGCCCGCTGCACCCGCTCGGGTGTCGCCGGATGCGACGACAAGAAGTCCTGCACCCGTGGATCGAGCGAGGTCTTGCCGGCCTTCAGCTCGGCATTGCGTTCCATCGAGGTCAGGAAACGCGAGGCGCCGTAGGGGTCGAAATGGGCACGCGCCGAAATGCCGACGCCGATGTCGTCGGCCTCGAACTCCTGGGTGCGGGAAAAGCTCGCCATCGTCAGTTTGGATTTGGCGAGCGCAAAGGCGGTGAGGTCCGGATCGTTGCTCATGTCGGTTACCACGCGCGCGACGATGGCGGCTTGTCGCGCCTGGTCCTCCCGGATCGAGGCGTGCTTTGCCAGCACATGCGCCATCTCGTGGGAGAGCACTGAGGATAATTCCGAGGTGTCGCTGGCAAGCGCGATGAGGCCGCGGGTCACGTAAAGCTGGCCGGTCGGCAGCGCGAACGCATTCACCGCGCCGGAATTGAGGATCGTCACCTTGTAGGTCTGATCGGGACGGTCGGACGCGGCGACCAGCCGGTCGACGGTCTTGGTGATCAGCGCTTCCAGTCTGGGATCGTCATAGGCGCCGCCATAGGAGGAGAGGATGCGCTCATGCTCTTTTTCGGCGGCGGGGGTCTGCGCGATGGTGCGGTTCGGCTTGGCGGGGCTTGCCGATGGCGCGGCGGTCTGGAAACGGCCCATTTCGCCGCAGGCCGCGAGCGCCAGCGCGAGGCACAACAGCCCCGGCGCGGCCCAAAGGCGGCTCATTCCCCACTTGCGCCGTCCCACCAACCCATCCACTTCCGCTACTCTTAATCTGTATCTGTACGAACTACGTAATCTGCACGAATGACGCGCACTGGAACGCGATGACTTTTGTTCGAACACTCATCCTGCTCAAGCATTTTGTTTGAGCAGGATCCCTCGGCTTTGCGAAAGCCGGTTCCATCCCGCTATCCAGGTAGGGGGCAGGCTTTTCCGGTTTCATGCTCTAGTTCACGCCCAGCACTTCGATCTGCCCCGCCCGAAGCACCTCAATGCGGGGCCCGCCGCGTGCCTCGACAAAGCCGCGGACTCGAATCCGCTTGTTCTCCAGCGACTTAATGGTGAGGCCGGCAGCCTCGATCGCCGGCGTCATGCGCCTTGAAATAGTCGCAGCGAAGTCCTGTGTCCAGTTCCGCCCAAAATTGAGATAAGTCGTCGCCCCAGCTTGCCGTACGGACAATACCTTGCCCTCGACCACTGTAAACCGCCCGATCCCGGTCAAAATATCGTCAGGACTTTCCGCGCTTTTTATGACCGAAGCGTCAGCCCAGGTTCCCCGTTTCGCCTGCCGTGCCTCCGCCTCGGCGGCGACAAGGGCCGCGGCGCAGTCCTTGTCGGTCACATCAGCGGAAACGAGCACCTCGCCCTGGGAAAGCAACAGGCCCTGAACCAGGTTTTCGGAGGAGCCCAGAAACACGAAGGCCACTTGCCGGCCATAGCGGTCGGGCGCGTCGTCTTGGCCGTGCAATGTCACGTCGTGGCCTGCAATGATCGCCGATAATGCCGCGGTGCGGGCCCTGCCCGTGGTTGTGGACACCGCCGGCTCGATGCCGGCAAGGCGAATTTCACGACCATCCGCGAGGCGGAAGCTGCGTGCATCGATCACGGCTGCGACCCGACCTTCGCCCTGCGGCTCGAAGGCGCACCCCCCTGCCAATGCAGGGGACGCCGAGAGCGTGAAGATGAGGCCGAACGGCAACATCAGCGCAAAAAAGCCGTCACTATGCGCTGCCGTTCTGGTCGCCGGTTCCATGCTGCAACCCGATATCTGGCTGAATTCCTGTGGGATTCGTGAATGGTGGTGGCTCTTCCGCACACGATGCGGCCATAGCCGCACTTTGACCCAAGTTTAGATACCATTGTCTGTCTGATGGCGGCTAGCTAATGCACCGCGGTGCGGCTGGTTTTGTGACTGTTTATGGCGCGCGAGCCACGCTTGCGAAAACGGCGGCGAACCTTGCATGAATAAATTTTTCCAGCGGCAACTTACGGATTACGTCGAGTATCACCGCGATCCCCGGAATTGCGCGTTGCACGTGGTCGGCATCGTGTTTTTGTTCCTGGCTGCCGTCCTTCCGCTGAGCGCGTGGTCGGTGACGGCGTTTGGTGTGCAAACCAGTGCGGCGACCATCGCGGTAGTGCCGGTGTTGATCTATTGGTTGCTGCTCGATGGGGCACTTGGAGCAGCGATCCTCGGTGCTGCGGTGGTGTTGCTTTCGGCCGCCGCGTTGATCGTGCGCCATGTGGGCTCTGCCGGCATGTGGTCGATTACGATTGTATTGATCGTCGCCGGGGTCGCCTCGCAAATCGTCGGGCACCGGATCTTCGAACGTCGCCAGCCCTCGCTCGTGGACAATCCCATTCACCTGTTGCTCGGACCGATGTTCGTGATGGCCAAACTGTTCATTGCCCTTGGCTTTCGGGACGATCTTGCCGGCGTTCTCCAGCAGGGTCCGCAATCGGCGCGGCACGACTCCTCGCGTTACGCTGAGAAACGCCGGGCCGAGCCGCGCCCACACGCATGACACGGGTACTCGTCACTGGCGGCAGCGGTTTCATCGGACAGCATCTGGTCTCGGCACTGATCGAGCGTGGCCGCACTGTGCGCGTGCTTGATCTGAAGCCTCCGGCCCGTGCGCTGCCCGAGGTGCAGTATGTCGGCGGTTCGGTGCTTGATAAAGACGTGGTGGATGCTGCGCTCGACGGCGTCGATCAGGTTTATCATCTCGCCGGACTGCCCGGCATGTGGCTGCCGCGGAAAAACGATTTTCATGCCGTCAACTACGGCGGCACCGAGGTGGTCATTGCGGCTGCGCGCAAGCGCGGCGTTGCACGGTTTCTGCATTGCTCGACTGAATCCATTCTGTTCCGCCGCTGGCCGTCAGAGAACGCCGCCGCGGAGAATTTCCTGCCGCCGGCCGAAGATATGCCGGGCCCCTATACGCGCTCGAAAATGCTTGCCGATCAGCTCGCAATGCGAGCGGCGGAATCCGGCTTTCCAGTAGTCATTGGTTGTCCGACGATGCCGATCGGGCCTGATGACCACAATCTGACGCCGCCGGCAGCGATGCTCCGGCACTTTCTCGACAGCCGTCTTCAATTATATCTCGATTTCATCGTGAACCTTGTCGACGTCCGCGATGCCGCGACGGGCCTGGTCCTCGCCATGGAGCGCGGGAAGGTGGGACATCGCTACATTCTTGGTGGCGAATGTATTTCGCTGAAGCAGGTTCTCCGGCTGATGGCGGTGATGAGCGGTCGTCTCAGTCCGCTCGTTCCGGTTCCCGGCCGGTTGGCGGAAATAACCGCTGCGGTGCTGGAGTTCATCGCCGATCATGTCACGCGCCGGCCTCCATCCGGCACCGCCGAAGGCGTTCGCATCGCGTTGCGGGCGAGGGTGTTGTCGATCGAAAAAGCCCAGCGTGAACTGGGTTACGCCCCCCGGCCGGTCGAGCCTGCGTTGCGGGAAACCATCGCTTACCTTTTGGGTGCCGCCGGCCAAAACTATGAATTGAGGGCAGGGACCACGCCGGTGTATTGATACGTCTCGGCGGTATGGCGTTTGATCTGATTACGCAATAAAAAGCCCGCAACATGTCTCATGACCTCGGTCAAATATTCGCGTTCGCGTGGAGTGGATGGACCGCCACCTGGCCCACCCAGTTGTTGGCGATCATCTGGATTGCCTGGCTCATCAGCTGGGTGGTGGCGTCGTTCTGGTCCGGTCGAACCGAAAAGCACGTGATGACGTGGGACTCCCGCGCCTATCGCATTCCGATTCTCGCCGGAGCCATTCTATTCACGCCGTGGACCGCGCAGCTCTTGGGCGAGGCGCCCATTTGGCATTTTGGCAGCGTCGGCATCTACGTGATCGCGGTGCTGACGCTCGCGGGCATCTCGTTCACATGGTGGGCGCGAATTCATCTCGGACGCTTTTGGTCGAATGCGATCACGCGCAAGGAAGGCCATAGGGTCATTGATACCGGTCCTTACGGGCTGGTGCGCCACCCGATCTATACCGGGTTGATCGCGGCCATCCTGGCGACGGGCGTCGGGGTCGGAACGGTGACTGCAATGCTCGGCGCGGTGCTGATCTCGCTCGGCATGGCGCTGAAGGCCCGCATGGAAGAAGGCTTCCTGACGAAAGAGCTCGGCGCGGACGCGTATGGTCGCTACTGCCGGCGTGTTCCGATGCTGGTTCCGCTGTTGCCGGTGCGTTAGCTAAATTTCGCAAAAGCGGCGCGCTTTCTCGGATTGGCGTGTCAGCGCGGAGGCGGCGTGTGCGCGGAGACCTCGGCGAGTGGCACCAGATGACGCGGCACGATGATGCGCTCGCCCGGCACCAGCGGCGTGTTGTCCGCTCCCTTGTTCATCTGGGTGATCGACCACAGCGGCACGTGGTGGGACGCAGCGATCGACTGCAGCGTGTCGCCGGGACGGGCGATCACCGGCATGCCGCTGTCCCACAGCTCGATTTCGGCCTCGGCGGGAACGACGTAGCGCAGCGGCACCGCCTCGCCCCCGCCCTTCGCCGGGGTCCTCGCGAGCTGCGCGATCTTGGTCAGCAATTGGGCGTGGACCTGCTCCATCTTTTCGATGTTGATGTGGGTAACCTCGTCATGCTCCGAAAGATCGAAGCTGGCATAGTGGCCCTGGTAGCCCGGCGACGGCTTGACATCGCCGCCACCCAAAACGCTCTTCGACAGAAAGATGTTGATGAAGCGTTCGACATTGAGCGGCACGCTGTGGGTGGCGTGCGCTGGATCGATGGCAACGACCAGGCTGACCGGGATGTTTTCAGCCTGTAGAATCTCCGCGAATATCACCGCGCAATACCCGCCCATCGAGTGACCGATCAGGATGATCGGCGCAGGGTCCTCGTGGTACTGGCGAAGGGCCTTCGCGGCGATCAGCCGGCAAATCGTGAACTCATCGACGCTTGCGGTAAAACCGGCATGCTCGATCTTGTCCGTCAGGCGGTCCATCCCGCGCGAGAAGAACGGGCCCAGCGCGCCACGGAACAGATAAACGCGCCCGCGCGGCTCAATCGCGGCCTGCCCCGCGACCGGTGGCGATAGGAGTTGCTCGCTCGACGCCGTGGTCGAGCCCGCTTTGGCTGGATCGAAGCCGACTTGGACCATGCCGGCCGATAGCATCGTCCCGATCACGAAGGCTATAACTTGCGTCGGACGGATCATGCGTTCCCTGCTTGTGCCGTCAAAGCACGGGCACGTCAATTATCCCAGACGCTCATCGATGAATCACACGGGCTCGTCCGCGGAACTTGTGGCTGACGAATGGGCAGGATTTGAGGCGCCCTTAAGGCGCGCGACGTGGAAGCTCCATCGCTGTCCGAAGGACAGCATCGCTTCCGCTAGCCTCCCTGCGAAGGACGGCGACGCTTGCGCTCGCCTCCGTCCAAAGGATGGGCATCGCTTCCGCTCGCCTATGCGGCGGAATTCATCGGCTTGCCGGCGCCGGAACGGTCGTCGCACCCGAAGGCGGCCTTGCGACGCTCGCTTGCGCCTGTGCAGCCGAAGCGGTTGGGCGGCTAAAGGCTACCGCGTCGATGGCGCTGATCACCTTTTGCTGCATGACCTCGTTCTTGTCGATCGTGAGATGCGCCATACCCAATCTGCCGACATCGACATTCTGCAGCTCGCCACGGAATTGGGCGGTCTTGGCGACAGGTTCGCCGTTGCCATTGGCAACGTAGAAATTGATATAGCGCCCGACACGTCCGGTTAGGCTGGTGCGAAACACCGAATCCAGGCCGATCGCGAGCTTGACCGGGGCGCCAAGGTGATCCAGGCGCGCCACCATATCGGGCAGCGCTGTCGCGCCGGAGGAGTGTCCGACCAGAACGATCGTCTTGGTCCGCCCGCTCCTGTATTCTGCGGCGGCTTCATCCGCGAGCGACGCCCACGAGAGATAGTTGGCTACGGTGGCATTGATACCCTGCGCCTGCAGCTTGGCCGCGATCTGGTCCATGCCCAGCGAGAAGATATTGAGGACGCCGCGCAGAAGATAAACATGGGTACCCGAGGCCGTCGCCGCCGCCGCATTGGCGCTGCCGGCGCCGATCGGAAGTAACAGCAATAGCAGCGCGACCGCCATTGCCGGGAGCCGCGGCAATGACGGCCGACTTCGAAACGAAAGCCTGCCAACAAACCCGCTGCAGCCGCTATTAGATGGCTTCATTGGTCTTCCTCAAAAGCGTACCGGTCGTTGCGCGGCGGACCGTAGCCTCCGCGTGCTCGCACCTGCAACAAGCGAGCGCTTGACGCCGGCAACTTTGTCCGAACGCGTGTCTCCGATGCCACACCAGAATTTCCCGGCACGACGGAGTGTGCTCCGATAGGGACCGGATTTTGCCTTGCGATTAGGCTTCGGCGCGAAGATCGCGATCAATAGCATTGTTTGAAATCATTTTGATGACGATCGCGGAGGTCGATGGAAGTCAACGGCATCGCGCCGCGGATGCGACGAGCCCGGCGCAACGCGCTGCCGCTCTGTTCACCCGGTCTTTGATCTCCTGCCGGCATTCCCTAATCCTCTGCGGGCACCGAATGATGCTCATGCATGACGCGCCAACAGCCGTCGATCTTGCGCAGGCCCATCGTCAATCGAAACTGCAGAGGTTGCCGCTGGCCTTTCGGATCGAAGTAGACGCAGTTTCCGACGGCGGTGGCGAAAGCGACGTCCTCGCCGGCGGTGATTTCGACATCGTGAAAGTGGAATGCGACCGGCTTCTCGGCCATTGAAAAAAATGGCTCCCAGGTGGCCATATACGCATCCAGGCCGCGTGACAGAAACGGCGGCGGGACGTCGAACATCAGCATGTCCGCGTCGTGAGCTTCGCGAATTGTCGCCCGATCCTCGTTGCGAACGGCCTGGGCCCACCGCTCGATCAGCGCCAGGATTTCGGTTTCGTCCTTTGAACGCGAATTGTGCTGGGTCATTTCCTACATCCTTTCCAATCCTCTTCGCGGGCTTTTGCTGAGCCGTTCCCGTAGGCTGGCAGCGCGTGAAACCGGCGCTGCCGACCATCATTCCGCTTTGCGGAAAAATGCGCGGGATGCCAGCCAGGCCGCATCAGCGCCTCTCGTCCGCGGCTTGCCGCTACCCACCGCTTACGGCATGATTGCGGCAATCCAAATAAGCTGCGAACACAATGCGGCGTCCCGGTAGGGAGGTTCTGATGAAACGGATTTTTGCTGGCGTTCTTGCCTCGCTGGTGGCGCTCGCTGCGACCTCAGCCTTCGCCCAATCAGCCCAGGAAAAGCCTCCCCTAAAGCTCGGCGGCATCCTCGATATGTCGAGCCTTTACGCCGACATCACCGGCTCCGGCAGCGAGACGGCCGCCAAGATGGCGGTGGAGGATTTTGGCGGCGAGGTGCTCGGCCGCAAGATCGAGGTGGTCACGGCCGACCATCTCAACAAGGCCGATCTTGCCGCCAACATCGCGCGCGACATGTTCGACAACCAGCACGTCGAAATGCTGTTTGACGTCGCGGCTTCCGCAACCGCGCTTGCCGCGCTCGAGGTCTCGAAGGCGCGCGGCAAGATCAACATGTTCAACGGACCCGGCTCGATCCGGCTCTCCAACGAGGCCTGCGGTCCCTTTACGGTGCATTATGTGTTCGACACCTTTGCGCAGGCCAATGTCACCGGTCTTGCCGCCGTCCGGCAGGGCCTCGATAGCTGGTTTTTCCTGACCGCGGATTATGCGTTCGGGCAGGATCTGGAAAAGGACACTACGAACGTCGTGCAAAAGAGCGGCGGCAAGGTCTTGGGCAGCGTCCGCCATCCGCTCAACACCTCGGATTTCTCCTCGTTCCTGCTGCAGGCGCAGGCCTCGAAGGCCAAGGTGATCGGGCTCGCCAATGCCGGCGGCGACACCATCAACGCGATCAAGCAGGCATCCGAGTTCGGCATCGTCAAGGGCGGCCAGAAGCTCTCGCCGCTGCTTGCCTTCATTACCGACATCGACAGCGTCGGCCTCGATACCGCGCAAGGATTGTTGCTCGCCGAGGCGTTCTACTGGGACTTCGATGACGAGACGCGTGCGTTTTCAAAGCGCTTCATGGAACGGGTCAAGCGGATGCCGACCTCGGTGCAGGCCGGCACCTACTCTTCGGTCACCCACTACCTGAAGGCGGTGAAGGCCGCCGGCACGACGGATGCCGCCGCCGTTATCAAGGTCATGAAGGAAACCCCGATCAACGACATGTTCGCCAGGAATGGGCGGATCCGCGAGGACGGCCGCATGGTGCATGACATGTATCTGTTCGAGGTCAAGAAGCCGTCGGAATCCAAAGGACGCTGGGACGATTACAAGCTGCTTGCGACCGTTCCCGGTAACGAGGCGTTCCAGTCGCTGGAAGCCTCGCGCTGCCCGCTGGTGAAGAAGTGACGGCCGAAAGGCCGTCATTCCGGGGCGCGCGATAAGCGCGAACCCGGAATCTCGAGATTCTCCGATGTGCACTTGCACATCGTAGTTCGATGCTGCGCATCGCCCCGGAATGACAGGATGGCAATAACAACAACGAAAGCGAAACCGGATGAGCGCAAGTGAAATGGTTCTGCAACAGCTCGACCAGGGCCTCCTCACCATCACCATGAACCGTCCCGAGCGGCGCAATGCGCTGAACCCGGACATGACGCGCGGTCTGGTCGAAGCCGCCCGCCGCGCCGCCGAAGACCACGAGGTCCGCGCCGTGCTGCTCAAGGGCGCCGGCGGCACCTTCTGCGTCGGCGGCGACGTCAAATCGATGGCGGAGGGCCGCGCGCCGTTGCCGTTCGAAGCCAAGACGGCGAACCTGCGCAAGGGCATGGAGGTCTCGCGCATTCTCCATCAGATGCCAAAGCCCGTGGTCGCGCAGCTCGACGGCGCCGCAGCCGGAGCGGGGCTGTCGATTGCGCTCGCCTGCGACCTGCGCGTCGCATCTGCCTCCTGCAAGATCACCACCGCCTTTGCCAAGGTCGGCTTCTCCGGCGACTATGGCGGCACCTATTTTCTCACCCATCTGCTCGGCAGTGCGAAGGCGCGCGAGCTCTATCTATTGTCGCCGGTTCTGTCGGCACAGGAAGCGTTTGCGCTTGGAATGGTCACCAAGGTCGTGGGCGATGCCGAAGTCGAAGCGGCCGCGCATGAGCTTGCGACGTCGCTGGCGCAGGGGCCTTCGATCGCGCTCGGCTACATCAAACGCAACATCAACAATGCCGAGCATTTATCGCTGGAGGCCTGTTTCGACGGCGAGGCGATCCATCACACCCGCGCGGGCGAGACCGCCGACCACAAGGAAGCGGCCAAAGCCTTTGTCGAAAAGCGCAAGGCATTGTTCCAGGGGCAGTAGCGGGATGGCCCCGATGCCGAGCTACATGCGCCTGCGGCAGATATGTCTGGTGGCGCCACATCTCGAACCGCTCATCTCCGACATCTCCGCCATCATGGGGCTCAATGTCTGTTACCGGGATGGCAACGTCGCCAAATACGGCCTTCAGAACGCGCTGCTGCCGGTTGATACCATCCTCTTGGAAGTGGTCGCACCGTTTCGCGCAGACACCGCGGCGGGGCGCTTTATCGAAAAAACCGGCGGCCGCGGCGGCTACATGGCGATCTTCTGCTGCGACGATCCCGACGCGCGCGCCGGGCACGCCAACGCGATCGGCGTGCGCACCGCGAACGTGATCACGCATGCGCCCTATCACGGCGTGCAATTGCATCCGCGCGACTGCCGTGCCGCCTTCATCGAGTTCAACCACACCCAAGGCAGCGACGATATTCTCGGCCCCTATCCGCCGGCCGGACCGGACTGGCAGAAATCGATCCGCAAGGACGTGACGCAGGCGCTGGTCGGCGTAGAGATGCAAAGCCCGGAGCCGAAAGGGCTCGCCGAGCATTGGGGCAGGATTATCGGGGTTGCTTCCGGCAAGGGCGGTAACGGCGAAGCCGAGCTGAAGCTGCCGAATTGCAGCTTCCGCTTCGTCGAGGGCAAAAGCGAGATCATGAGCGGGTTAACGTTTCGCGTTGGTAATGTCGACAGGGTGCTGGATGCGGCCAAGGCGAGAGGGCATGCTGTGTCGGAAGCTTCATTCGAACTGGGCGGCGTTACCTTCAAACTTGCCGCGTAAAACTCGTCATGCCCGGGCTTGTCCCGGGCATCCAGGTCCTTGCATTAATGAGGAACGAAAGACGTGGATGGCCGGGTCAAGCCCGGCCATGACGAAAAGCGATAAGGACCGCCCCGAAATGCCGCATCCGCTCGACAGTTTCTTCGCGCCGCAAAGCATTGCCCTGATCGGCGCGTCGCGCGACCAGGAAAAAATCCCGGGCCGGTTGCTGTCGATGCTGCGCAAGAACGACTATCCCGGCAAGCTTTACCCGATCAATCCGAACTACGACGATATCGATGGGTTGAAATGCTACCGGTCGATCGCTGATATCGGCGCGCCGATCGATCTCGCCGTCGTCATCATTCCGGCGCGCGCGGTGCTTACAGCACTGGAGCAATGCGCCGCCGCGGGCGTCAAGAACGCGGTGATCATCTCTTCGGGCTTTGCCGAAGAGGGCGGCGATGCTGCCGCGATGCAGGATCAGATCGCAAGCCTGGCCAAAAAGACCGGGATGCGGATTTCCGGCCCCAACGCGGAAGGATTCTACAGCCAGGTCCAGCGCGTCGCCGCAACCTTCAGCCCGACCGTCGACGTCCAGCCGGGCGTGGCGCCGCTGGTCGCGACCCGGCGGCGGATCGGCATCGTCGCGCAAAGTGGCGGTATCGGATTTGCTTTTTATCACCGAGCGAAAGCGCTTGGCGTCGCGCTTAGCTATGTCGTCAGCACCGGCAATGAGAGCGATCTCGGCGCCGGCGAATTCCTGGACTATATGGTGCAGGATGCTTCCACCGATGTGATCTTGCTGTTCATCGAAGGTATCCGCGACGCGGACAAGTTCCTCGCTGCCGCGCGGCGCGCCGCGGAAATGCGAAAGCCCGTCATCGTCATCAAGGTCGGACGTTCAGGCGCGGGCGGGCGTGCCGCCGCCTCCCACACCGCCAGCATGGCCGGCTGGTCGGCGGCCTATGACGCGGTATTCGCAAAGTACGGCTTCATCGTCTCCAACGACCTCGACGAGGCCGTCACGATCGCCGCGGTGCTAGCGACCAACCCACTGCCCAGGGGCGATCGCGTCGCGGTCATCACGGTGTCGGGCGGCGCCGGCATCTGGGGCGCGGATACCGTTGCGATGCAGGGCCTGGCTGTGCCTGAATTGTCGGAAGGCATTCAATCCGAGATCAAAAAATTGCTGCCGTCCTATGGCGCGACGCGCAACCCAATCGACGTCACCGCGCAAGGCGTGCACTCTGGTGGCTTGCAGAGGAGCATCGACCTCCTCGATGTGTCCAGCGAGGTCGATGCGATTCTGGTGGTGCTGTCGCTGTCAAGCGACACGAGGATGCCGTTCAAGGAGGCCGAATTGAAGCCGGTCATCGATGCCCAGAACAAGCCGGTCGTGTTTTATTCCTACACGCTGCCGTCCGATTTCGCGCGCCGGGCGCTCGCACAGTCGGGCGTCGTCGTGCTGTCGGGATTGACGCATGTCGGTGTCGCGATGCGCCAGCTCGCTCAATATGCCAAGTTCAAGCCGACGCCGCCGGCGGACAATGCGGTGCTGCCCTCGCTCGATCTAACCGCGCATCTGAAATCGCCGGCATTTTCGGAAGCCGACAGCAAGGCGCTGTTGCGCGCCGCCGGGATCGCGCTATCAGACGAGGTGCTGGTGCGCGAACGCGACGCGCTCGATGCCGCGATCGGCCGATCCGGCTTTCCGCTGGTCATGAAGATCCAGTCGCCGGACGTCCCCCACAAGAGCGAGATCGGCGGCGTCCGCGTGAATATCACCAGCAAGGGCGAGGCGTTCACGGCCTATCGGGAGCTGCTGGAAAGCGCGCAGAAGCACAGGCCCAAGGCGGCGATCCAGGGCGTCTTGGTCGGCCCGATGGCCAAAAAGGGCGTCGAGATCATCGTCGGCTCAATGCTGGATCAAACCTTCGGTCCGATGATCATGGTCGGCTTTGGCGGCATCACCACGGAATTGTTTCGTGACGTGATCTATCGCCCCGCGCCGGTCAGCGCGCTTGAGGCTTCCGCAATGCTGGCCGAGCTGAAAGCCGCGCCATTGCTCAATGGATTTCGTGGCGCGGCCAAGGCCGATATTGCCGCACTATCGCAATTGATCGCGCAGGTCTCGGTGTTGGCCGCGCAGTTGCGCGACGACGTCGCCGAGATCGAGATCAACCCGGTGCTGGTGCACCCGATCGGGCACGGCGTGACGGTGGTGGATGCGCTGGTGGTGAGGAAAAGATAATCGGTCATTCCGGGCCGCGCGTTAGCGCGAACCCGGAATCTTGCGCCACAACTTCTGGATTCCGGGTCCATCGCTTTGCGATGTCCCGGAATGACGGACGAAGACTACCGCCCCCTGAAATTGGCGACGCGGCGCTCGGTGGTGGCCTTGACGCCTTCCTTGAAGTCCTCGGTGGCGCGCAGCTTGGTCTGCTCGACCAGTTCGTGATTGGTGGCGGCGAGCACGCGCTCGGCGAGGCCGGCGCGCATGGTGGCGCGGGTCGAGACCAGGCCGAGCGGCGAGCACTCCGCGATCTCTTGCGCGAGCTTCATGGCCTCGCTGCGCACTTGGTCCTGCGGCACCAGCACATTGGCAAGGCCCCAGCGATAGGCTTCTTCTCCGGTGACGCGCCGGCTGGTATAAAACATCAGCTCGGCATTGTTCTTGCCGATCAGTTCGGGCAGCGTCGCCGTCAGTCCAAAACCCGGATGGAAGCCGAGCTTGGTGAAGTTCGCCGAAAACCGCGCCTCTGGGCAGGTGACGCGAAAATCGGCGGAGACCGCAAGCCCTAATCCGCCGCCAATCGCCGCGCCGTGGATCGCGGCCACGATCGGCTTCTTGTTGCGGAAGATTCGCACCGCCTGGACGTAAAGGTGGTTGATCGGCAGGTTGGACGCCGGATCGTTTTGGGCGCGCGCTTCCTGCTCCTGGCGTGCCGGATCGTTGAAATTGGCGCCGGCGCAGAATGCCTTGCCTTGTGCGGCGAGAACCGAACAGCGGATTTCGATATCGCGATCGAATTCTTCCAGCGCGTCCGCGATCTGGTTGATCAGCGCGACATCGAAGAAATTAAGCGGCGGCTTGCGGATTTCGATGAGGCCGACATGGCCGTGCTTCTCGACGCCGATATCCGTGAATGTGCTCATGTTTGTCTCCGCTGAACTGAAGCCTTGCCGCATCGATACCAGGACTCCCTCTCCCATGGGGAGAGGGCTGGGTGAGGGGTACGGTCTATCGAGGGACCATAACCCCTCACCCGATATTCTCACTTCGTTCGAATATCGACCTCTACCAAAGGGAGAGGTTAAAAGTCTTCGCGGCCCAACCTTCCAAGCAATTAACGCAGTCCGAGCCCGCGCGCGATGATGCCGCGCAAAACCTCCGTGGTGCCGCCCTGGATCGTCAATTTGGGCGCGACCTTCATCGCGAACGGCAACACCGTGTCGAGGATCTCGTGGTTGGAGGCGTCTGGCTCGACAAAGGCGGCGAGGTCGCGCACCCGCTGCGGCAATTGCTGTTCCCACACGGTGCCGATGTCTTTGACGATCGAGGCCTCGACCACCGGCTCTTTGCCGGCATGCAGCATGCCCGCCACCGACACCGACATGCGGCGCATGGTGTGAAGCTGCGCGACCAATCGTCCGATGCCCTCGGCGCCGCGCGTATCCGGCGCTTCGCCCAGCGCGCGCACCAGTTCGGTCAGCACGTAATAGGTCTCCAGGAAGCGCTCCGGCCCGCTGCGTTCATAGGCGAGTTCGCTGGTCGCCTGTTTCCAGGCGCCGTCGATTTCGCCAAGCGCGTGATCGTCCGGCACGAAAGCGTCCGTGAACACCACCTCGTTGAAGTCCGCCTTGCCGGTCAGTTGACCGATCGGATTGACCTTGATGCCCGGCGTCTTCATGTCGACCAGAAACTGCGTCAGCCCGTGGCGGCGGTTTTCCTTGGTCGGTGGCGAGGTACGGAAGATCGCCAGCATGTAATTGGCGACATGGGCGGCCGAGGTCCATATTTTCGTGCCGTTGATCAAATAGCCGCCATCGGTCTTGGTCGCCTTGGTCTTGGCGGCGAACAGGTCGGAGCCGGAATTGGGCTCGCTCATGCCGATCGAGAAACATACCTCGCCGCGGCATATGCGCGGCAGGATGTCCATCTTGATGTGCTCGGGGGCGTATTTCAAAAGCACCGGGCCGCTCTGCCGGTCGGCCACAAAGAAGCGCCGCGTCGGCGCGTTGGCGACCCGCATTTCCTCGGTCACCACGTAGCGCTCGAGAAAACTCCGCTCATGACCGCCGTATTTCCTGGGCCAGGTCATGCCGATCCAGCCGCGCTCGCCGACGCGCTTGGAAAAACCGGGCACGTCGATATCGCCGCCCTGCGGGCTGTGCGGATCAAAGGTGCCCCTCGCGACTTCTTCCGCGAGGAAAGCGCGCACTTCCTTGCGCAACACTTCGCATTCGGCGGGCAGGCGGATGGGATCGAATCGGAGGGCTGCGGTCATCGTGGTTGCATTCCAGGGAGAGGGTTCAATCTTGCGGCCGCGGAAGTGGGCTCCCTCTCCCGTGGGGAGAGGGCTGGGGTGAGGGGGTACGGTCCATCGATAGGCTGTAACCCCTCACCCGTATCGCATCTGGCGATGCGATAGGACCTCTCCCCATGGGAGAGGTGGATCTGAAAGTGCGGTACGGAATGATGCGTATTCATGAACTAGGCACTCTCAGCGCGAGGCGACCAGCGGCCACAATTCGTCGGCGCCGCGCGCGGCAACGCGCTTGCCCAGTTCCACTGCCCAGTAGCTTTCGGAACCGAAATCGTCGCGCCACGCCAACGCGCGCATCGTGAAGCGATGCAGAATGTGTTCGAGCGTGTAGCCGATCGCACCATGCACCTGATGGGCGATGGCGGCGCCCTTTTCCGCGGCCTCCGCGCAACGAATCTTCGCGGCGGTCGCTTCCAGGAAAACCGCGTCGTCAAAGCTAGCTGCATTGGCGATGGTGTCGGCGGCCGAACTCGCCGCGGTCATGGCGGCGGCGGTCTCGCCGGCCAGCCGTGCCAGATTGTGCTGCACCGCCTGGAATTTCGAAATCTTCTTCTCGAACGCGACGCGCTCGTTGGAATAGCGGACGCTGATGTCGAGCATCGATTCCATCGCGCCCGCGATCTGCAAGGAGCGTGCGACACCGCCCATCAGCATCAGTGTGGTCTGGTCGAAACCCTTCGGCGCGGGCTTGATCGCAACGGGCTGCACATGATCGAAGCTCACGGCATCGCTGTCGTCGCCAGCGAGGTTGAGGCCGGCCTCGATCCGCACCTTTACGGCATCGACCAGAGCGATCGAGAAGCCGCCGCTGCCGCTTGCAAGCACCGCGATGTGCTTGGCCGCCTTGGCAAAGGGCACGCCGCGCGCGCGGCCGGAAAGGCTGCCGTCGGCATGGAGCGTGATGCGGTCCTTGGGGCCAGCGGGTGCGACGGTCATCTCGGCTTCGGGCGAGGAGATCCTGGCTTGCGCGAGCAGCCAGCCCGCCAGCATGGTTTCGGCGAGCGGCACCGCGATCGCAAACCGCCCGGCCGCGCCGAGCACGCCAAAACCTTCGGCAAGGCTCGCGCCCGAGCCGCCGCAGTCTTCGCTCACCCAGGACAGCGGCAGGCCGGCTTCGGTCAACGCCTGCCACAGCGGCGCTTTCCACGCGCCGTTTTTGTCGCGATTGATGGTCTGGGCGTCGGCGAGATCAGCGAAAATCTTCTCCGCGGTCGCAACGACGATATTCTCACTCTCCGCCACGGCGTTCCCCGATATTGAATTGGCTCAGGTCCGGTAATTCCGCCGGGCCCGAGCTGCGATCTTTATGTTTTCTTGCGCTTTATGATGGGCAAAAGCCATAGCCGTGACAAGCGCTGTCCGCAGGGGGGCATGCGGGCTGCGAATTAATTCCGCATAGCGGAGTTTGTCGGATTTGCAGCCCCTTAGCCGCGCGATATGGTAAAGCGCCACCTGCAATAACGGGCCAGATCAAAACAATAAGAGGAAATGCAGATGTCGAAGGATGGTTTGTGCGCGATCGTAACGGGTTCTGCATCGGGTCTCGGAGCTGCGACCGCGGCCATCCTCGCCAGCGGCGGGGCGCGCATCGTCGTCAACTATTCCAACAGCAAGAAGGAAGCCGAAGAGACCGCCGATCTCTGCCGCAAGGCCGGGAGCGACGTGGTGGTCGTGCAGGGCGACGTCTCGCGCGACGAGGACTGCAAGAGGATCGTGGCCGCAGCAGCGCCATGGGGACGACTGGACGCGCTGATCAACAATGCCGGCACCACCAAGCACATGGCGCATGACAATCTCGACGGGCTTTCGGCCGAGGATTTCCAGCGCATTTTCGGCGTCAACACCATCGGCCCGTACCAGATGATACGCGCCGCGCGTTCGCTGCTGGAGACGGCCGCCAAGGCTTCGGGCCGGGCCTCAGCGGTGGTCAACATATCTTCGGTCGCCGGCATCAGCGGTGTCGGCTCGTCGGTGGCCTATGCCGCGAGCAAGGGCGCGCTCAACACCATCACCTATTCGCTGGCCCGCGCCCTGGCGCCTCTGATCCGCGTCAACACCGTGTGCCCCGGCTATATCGACACGCCATGGTTCACCAAGGGCCGGGGCGAGGCCGGCGCCAAGCAGGTGCGCGACACCGTGGTGTCGAAGGTGCCGCTCAAGGTCGCCTCATCGGCGCACGATATCGCACAGCTCGTGTGCTTCCTCGCTTCCCCCGCGTCCAGCAACATGACCGGCGAACTGGTGCGCATGGACGCCGGCATGCATCTGATTTCGTAGCAACGTCATTCCGGGATGGTCCGAAGGGACCAGACCCGGAATCCCGAGATCCCGGGTTCGATGCTGTCGCATCGCCCGGGATGACGCTTCGCGTCACCGGTTGAAATCGGAGATCACGCCGCTCGCTACCAGCCGGTTCCAGATGAATAGCACGATCAGCGCTCCGATGGTTGCAGTGATGAAGCCCGCGCCCTGGTCAGGACCGTAATGGCCGATGGCCTGGCCGATCCAGGTCGCCAGGAACGCGCCGACGATGCCGAGCACGGTGGTCAGGATGAATCCGCTCGGGTTGTTTGGCCCTGGCGAAAGCATGCGCGCGATGATGCCGGCAACAAAGCCGACGATGATGACCCAGACAATGCCGCTCATGGTGGTCGTCCTTTCCCTTTAAAGAAACAGGTGCAAAGGCAGGCGTTGACGCCGTGATCAGAGCCGGGTGGACACCTCGCTGTCAGACGGCAACCGCCCCTCCGGGGTCAGATGATCGATCACCTTCGGCAGATACTGGCTGAGGCCGTTGAGCAATTCGTCGCGCGACAATCCGCTCTGCGAGGCCAGCGTGTTGATCTGGTCGGCGCCGAGCGCGTTGGCGAGATCGCCCGGTGCAATCGGCTTGTTCTCGCCGGTCCCGACCCACGAATTGGCTTTGTCGCCCTGGCCGCTCTGCTGCAGTTGCTTGAGCACGTCGCCGAGCCCGCCGCTGATCACGCTGCCGGCTGCACCGCCGGCGAGCAGGCCGCCGAGCGGACCTTTCAATATGTTGCCAAGACCACCGCCAAGACCACCGCCAAGACCGCCGCCGCTCGCTCCGCCGCCGGCAGGCGAGGGCGCCGGCTGCGGCGGCGCGCCGCTCTGGCCGGCGGTCATATGTTTGATGGCCTTCCAGGCGAGCAGGCCGAGGATCGCCATCGTCATCGGCGACATTCCCCCGCTGGATTGCGCGCTCGGGTTAGAGGGGCCGCGCGGGCCTTGCTGCATGCCGTTCAGTACGTCGAGTAAACCCATGGTTCTCTCCTCCCGCACCAGCCCGACGACAAGGATAACGGCGGCCCATGACGGTTACAAGGCGAGGTTGCAGGCCAGGTTGCGAGGTGCGGCCGGACCGGATTTGCGCGTTAGGCAGCGCACGCGGGCTCTGCTATCGGTGCGCTGCATCAAGCGAGGGAAGGCGCAATGAATTCGGGCCGACCGATCGTCATGGCGGGCGCCGGCAGCATCGGCTGCTTTGTCGGCGGCATGCTGGCGGCCGGCGGCCATCGGGTCGCCTTGCTGGCGCGCTCGCGCGTGATCGGCGAAATTGCGGCCCACGGCCTGCGACTGACCAGTTTCGACGGCTTTGACCGAACGATTGCCGCGAGCGCGCTCTCGCTGTCGGATGATCCTTCAATCTTCAAGGATGCCGCCGT
>Ga0209473_1000475_pt1 | contig 24300 bp, 21 predicted proteins | sample GraSoiAngelo_133_FD_185890 | JGI IMG/M metagenome (GOLD analysis project Ga0209473, IMG submission 185890) | Grasslands soil microbial communities from the Angelo Coastal Reserve, California, USA - 14_0929_05_20cm (SPAdes) (version 2) | ecosystem: Environmental > Terrestrial > Soil > Grasslands ...
GGCTGCAGATTCAGCAGGCGTTCGATCAAGTGATGGACACGGGCAGGAAGAAGATCGGTCTGCTCGGCTTCAGCTTCAAGGCGGGTACTGATGATCTACGCGAGAGCCCCATCGTGATTCTCGCCGAGCAGCTCCTCGGCAAGGGTCTGTCGGTCTGCATCTACGACAAAAACGTCTCGCTGGCGAAGCTGGTCGGCTCGAACAAGGAGTACATCGAAAAGCAGATACCGCACCTGTCCTCGCTGCTGTGCAACGCCGTCGATGAAGTCATCGAGAAGTCGGAAGTGATTGTCGTGGGCAACCAGTCGCCGGAGTTCGCCGACGCGCTGAGGAAATGCCGGGCGGATCAGATCATCATCGATCTCGTGCGGCTCCCGATCTATGGATCGCTGCTGCAGGCGGACTATCGGGGAATCTGCTGGTGAAAACCGCTCTCATCTGTCACGAAAGCGCCTCCCTTGATCGAGAGGGACTCGTTCGCTGGCTAGGATCGTTTTCGACCTTCGCGGGCACCGTCGTCATCCGCGAACCCGGTCGACAGTTGCGGAAGCGCGTCACACGCGAGATCAGGCGCGTCGGGTGGCGACGCTTCCTCGACGTGCTCGCCTTCCGCGCCTATTACCGCCTTGCCCACGCCCGAGCTGACGTCGCGTGGGAGCGGCAGGAGCTCGAACGTCTGCGCGGCTTGTTTCCGATTCGGCCGCGGGCGCCGGAGCTCGTTGTGTCGTCACCGAATTCGCCAGAGGCGGAAACGTTCCTGCGCGAGCGGCAACCGGATCTCGTCATCGCGCGCTGCAAGACGCTGCTGAAGGAACAGGTATTCACGATCCCGCATCTCGGGACGTATGTCATGCATCCGGGGATCTGTCCGGAGTATCGCAATGCGCATGGCTGCTTCTGGGCGCGCGCCAACGGCGACCACAACAACGTCGGAATGACGCTGCTGCGTATCGATCGCGGCGTCGACACCGGTCCCGTGTTCGGATTCTTCCGCGTCGATGCCGATGTGTCGGAGTCGCACGTGGTGACGCAGCATCGCGTCGTTCTCGAGCATCTCGACGCGATCCGTGACGCATTGATCGCGATCGAAGCCGGCACGGCGCAACCCATCGACACCACCGGCCGCTCGTCCGCGACCTGGGGCCAGCCGTGGCTCAGCGCACATATACGAATGCGGCGACGACGCGGCGCGCGAGCCTTCAAAGCGAGCGGACCCTCCAACGTCGCCCTCGATGGCTCGGCCAAAAGCCTCGCGCTACCGAACGAATGATGACCGCCCTCATGTACCACGACGTCGTGGAGGCCGGCGCAGAAGACTCGAGCGGATTTCCCGGCCGCGATGCGGCTTTATATAAGGTGACGCCGCAGACGTTCGACGCGCATCTCGCGACGCTGAAACGATCGTCTTCTGCCCCGTTGATCACCTTCGACGACGGCGGCATCAGCGCGTCCGCAGCGGCCGACGCGCTCGAACGATGCGGGCTCGTCGGACATTTTCTGATCACCACGAACTACATCGGCACGCGCGGCTTCGTCGACGGGCGCGCCATCCGGGAACTCCATCGGCGCGGTCACGTGATTGGGAGCCATTCGTGCTCGCACCCGCTGCGCATGGGCCACTGCTCCTGGCCGCAGCTGCTCGACGAGTGGACACGCAGCTGCAGGACGCTCGAAGACATCATCGGCGGCGAGGTGCGGATCGCGTCGGTACCAGGCGGCGACTTCGCCCCGGCGGTCGCCGAAGCCGCCGCGCGCGCCGGCATCAGACAGTTGTTCACGTCCGAGCCGACGCGGACGCCGCGCCAGGCGTCCGGTCTCACGCTCGTCGGCCGCTTCACGATCCAGTGCTGGACGACAACCGACGTCATCGCCGGCCTCGTATCTGGAGCGTGGCTGCCGTTCGTGCGCCAGGCGGTCGTGTGGAACGCGAAGAAGCTGTCGAAGCGTCTCGGCGGCGAGCAGTACTTGAGAATTCGCAAGCTGCTGCTTCGTCATGGCGATGAAGTTCGATGGGGCGACATACACACCTGACAGCGATAGCCGGAAGCCGCTGACTATAATGCCCGGATGAATCGATTCATCCGCCTTGCCGTCCTTATCGCCGTCTGCGCCCCGCCCACCGCCCGCGCACAGGAAACCGACACGGAGCGCGCCGCCGCGCGCGACGTGCTCAAAAAGATGGCGGCCCTCGAGGAGTCGCTCGAAGTTCCCGGCATGGTGGCGAAGCTGACGGCCGCGAGCGCCGAACGCGACGCGGTCGTCGCGCGGGCGAAGGAGCTGATGGAGAAAGAGCTGCTGGGGATGGCCGACGACATCGCGACGCATCCCGAGATTGGCTTCCAGGAAACGCGGTCGATCGGCAAGCTCACCGACTATCTGCGTCAGCACAACTTCAGCATCGAAACCGGCACTGCCGGTCTGTCGACCGCGTTCGTCGCGAGATACCGCGGCAACAACGGCAGGCCGAATCTCGGCGTCATCCTGGAATACGACGCGCTGCGCGGCACGAAGGGCGCATTTCACGGCGATCAGCACAGCGCGCAGGGGCCGGCAGGGATCGCGGTCGCCGTCGCGATGTCCGAGTACCTGTCGCGCACGCGGACGCCCGGCAGCGTCACAGTCTTCGGGACACCTGGCGAGGAGATGATGCCGCCCAACGCGAAGACCGAGATGCACCTCGCGCACGCCTTCGACGGCATGGACGTCATCGTCCGCAGCCACGCGTCGACGGTCACGTCGCGTCCGCGGTACGGCTTCGGCACGTGTTGTCTGAACATCGACGGCGTCAAGTACACGTTCAGCGGCGCGCCGGCGCACCAGATGACGTCGTGGAACGGGCGCAACGCGCTCGAGGCCGTCATCCATCTGTTCAACAACATCGACAGCGTGCGGAGCAGCATCCGTCCCGAGGCGAGAATTCAGGGAATCATCACCGAGGGCGGCGCGGCCCCGAACGTGACGCCCGATCGGACCGCGGCCGACTTCTACATCCGTTACCCCGATGAGGTGTATCTCGCGCAGGTGACCGAGTTCGTCGACAACGCGGCGAAAGCCGCGGCGCTGTCGACGGGCACGAAAGTGAAGATCGATCACTACGGACAGAACCGCGACGGGATCGGCACGGCAACGCTCGGCGAGCTCGGCTTCGCATATATGAAGATCTTCGGCGCGACGAACGTACAGCCGGAGCCGGGCAAGCCGCAGGGATTCGAAGAGACCGGCAGCGTGTCGCGCGACATCCCCGGCATCGGCATCACGGCGCAGTCGTCGACCGCGCCGAATCATACGTACGAAATGGACGCCGACAACCTCAAGCCGATCGGTCACAAAGGGTTCACGGTCGACGCTCAGACGATGACCGCGATTCTCTACGACTTCGCGACGCATGCGGACTATCGATCGGCTGTGAAGAAGGAGTTCGACGGGATCAAAGCGCTGTTCGCGGAGTACCAGGCAGCGCTGAAGAAGGTGTACGAGCGACCGGTCGTGCCCGATCCGAAGTGAAGCGCAACCTAGCGCACGTTCCTCCAGTCTCTCCCCTGCTCGATCTGCCGCGCAAAGCAGGCGCGGGCGCGCGCGTACGCGCTGGTCAGCGCGCCGGCCGAGACGGGGCGCCGCAGCTCGTTGTCGCCGGGGCACGGCGCGCGGACTGCGGCCGGCGGCGCGGCGTCGCGATTCGAGAAGTACAAAGCGGCGCCTTCGCGGACCCAGAGCGGCCGGGTCGCAAGCAGACCATCGGTCATCAGATGCACGAGCTCGTGCCGCATCGCGCGATCGAGGACGCCGCGATCGCGGAGCTCGGCGAGAGGCGGCAGGTGCAGCTCGCCGTCGACGATCGCTCCGGAGGTGAACCACGGCTGCGTGGTCGCGCGCGCGTAGTCATCGACAGTCGGATGGAACCGCAGCGTGATGGTCGTCGGCGGCGCCACGCCGAGGACCTTGGCGATTTCGTCGCGCGCGCCAAGCGCCCGGCGCGCGATCGCGGTCCGCTCCCCCTCGTCCTCGTCGGGGAGCGTCAAAGAAATGACCGGGTCCGGCAGGTGTCGGACGCCGGAGATCCCGGAGAGCCCCGAGACCCCGGAGATTGGCAGGCCGGGGAAATAGTGAGCGAGGATGGCTTCGGGCGTTTGTCCTCGTTCGGCCAGCCGCGCCGATCCGATCACGCACAGGCCGACACCGTGGCCCGACCCGTGACCCGTGAAGCGGAACCGGTCGCCCGCGCGCCGCACATCGAAGGCGGTGCTCTTGATGTGCTGCCACCCGAGCGTGCGCCCGACGGCGACGCGCAGATCCTGACCGCTGATCTCATCGGGCCGCAGACCGTCGAGCCGGATCCGCGCGACGCGGCCGGACCCCGAGCGCGCGACTACGCGCGCGTCGCGCAAACGCTCGCCCCGGAAGCCGGCCGCGCGCAGCGCGCGCACGAGATCGGCGTCGCGCAATTCCGCCGACCACTCTGGCACGCCCCGACATGCCTCGTCTTCATGAGACGGCAGGAACGGTGGATCTTCGGCGCCCGGCCACACCGCAGAGGGGATTTCGGTGCGGCCGCCGCACGACGCCGTGTAGAAGATCGATGCGGGCGCGCCGTCGCGCAGCAGCAGACGGCCCGCGGTCGCCTGGGCCGCGCGCTCGGTTGCCGCCGTCGCGGCACGAACGACCTGACAGTGCGTCTGATCGCACAAGTCGAAGTTGTCGGCGCGATGGCGTCCGCGGTTCGCGAGCGCGAAGGTGCGAACCGTAATCGCGAGCGCCTCGAGCGCCGCCGGCTGACTGTTGCGTAGCGCCTCGCCCGCCACGACGCGCGCAACGTAAGCTTCGAGCGGCATCGTCTCGGTTACATATCCGCCGCCCGGTCTCGCAAATCCCACTCGCAACACGGGTTCGGGGTTCCGGGTTCCTGGTTCGAGGTTCTTGGTTCTCCGTTCCTGGTTCGGGGTTCGGGGTTCGGGGTTCTGCACGCCGAACGCAAGAATCAGGGCGATGACCAACGAACGCGTCATTCGTGCAGCTCGAGGAAATCAGCGACGCCGTCCCAGATGCGCGGCAGGCTCGCGATCAGCTGATGATCGTCATCGAGCAGCGACAAGGTGACGTTCGGGCGAGTGCGCGCGAACTGCTCCACCGTCCCGTGATCCACCGACGCGTCGCGCAATCCCTGAAACACGAGCGCCGGCTGATTGAACGCCGCATCGAAGGCGTCGTGCCGCAGGCTGTCTTCGTAGAAGGCGTAGTTCAGCGGCCGCTCCTCGCCGTACGCGTAATGGAAGAACGGCAGCGCGCCGCGACGCCGCCAGTCATCGACGCGCTCGGGCGGCAGCAGGTGATGACCTGGCTTCGCAAACATCACCGCCGGCGCGAGCAGCACCAGCTTCTTCACCTGCCGCGGGAACTTCGCAGCAGCGAGAACGGCGAGCGTGCCGCCGAGGCTCGATCCGATCAGCACGGCGCCCTCGCGCGTCGAGCGAGAGAGCTCCGATTCGAGTCGATCGAGCATTCGCGTCAGCGTCAGCGTCGCGAAGTCGGGCTCGTTGAAATCGGGACAGCGCAGCGCGATGCCGCGCTCGAGGAGCCGATCGCCGAAATATCCGCCCTTGGTCGACTTCGCGCCCGACGCGAACCCATGAAGGTAGTAGACGGTCATCAGAGGAGGACCTGACATCCCGGACGGCAGCGGCACTTGATCAACCCTTCACCGTCGGTGTTGTAGTTGTAGGTCAGCTCCTCGCCCTTGCGGATCTTCCGCGCCGCACGGATCCAGATCGTTCCGTCGACGATGTGGATGTAGCAGTTGGGACGGCAGGCGTGGTTGATGAAGCGCGCGACGTTGCCGCCGACGCCGGCGTCGATGACGGTGCGGTTCGTCAGCTTGAAGCACCAGATGTGGCCGCGCCCGATATAGCGCCGCTCGCGCCTGAGGCTCTCCTGGTTCGAGATCTTTTCTCCCGCGTAATCGATGATCCGTTTGTTCTTCGGAATGGTCTCGGTCGCATAAACGCCCCACCCGTGAATCTTCGACCGCCGTTTCTCGATCATGTTCTTATGCTCGCGGGGAACTTTCTCATTCGCGTGGGGCCCCACCCCCACGCGGGCTCAGGGCTGCCCCCGCTTGCTCTCACTCGCGCATGCGCGCTCGCTCGGGCCGCAGGCGCTTTCTGCTGTTCTTAAGATACAATGCCGCGCACTATGCGCCTATTCACAGCTCTCTCATTCGTTGCCGCGCTGGTGTCTATGACCTTCGCACAATCGGGACGTCAGATCTTCGGCGCCGACGCCACGCGCCCGTTCAGCGCCGCCGCGAAGGCGGGCGGACTGGTCTACGTCGCCGGCACGATTGGCGCCGATGCCAACAACAAGGGCGACATCAAGTCGCAGACGAAGCAGACGCTCGAGAACATCGACAAGACGCTGAAGGCGGCAGGCTCGAGCCTCGCCAACGCGGCGAGCACGATGGTGTATCTGCGGAGTCCGGCCGATTTCGCCGCGATGAACGACGTCTACGCGACCTTCTGGCCGAAGGATCCGCCGGCGCGTACGACCGTCATCGTCACGCAGCCGCTCGCCAATCCCGACGGCCTCGTCGAGATCTCGATGGTCGCCGTCCCGAACGGCGGCGAGCGCGTCGTCGTCCATCCGAGCGACTGGATGCGATCGCCGGCGCCGTACAACTACGGAATCAAGAGCGGCAACACGCTGTTCCTCTCGGGACTCGTGAGCCGCAACGGCAAGGACAACACGACGGTCAAAGGCGACATCACGACGCAGACCAAAACGATCCTCGACAACGGCGCCGCGATCCTCAAGCAGGCCGGCATGGGCTTCGGCGACGTCGTCAGCTCGCGCGTCTTCATCACCGACGATGCCAACTTCCAGGCGATGAATGCGGCGTACCGTCCATACTTCACCGCGGGGTCGATGCCGGCACGCGCCACGGCGAGGACGGGCCTCGCGAGCCCGGATTATCTCGTCGAGATCACGATGGTCGCGGTCAGGGATTCGAGTCGCAAGGCGATCACCACGCCGAATGCCGACGGCACCGCCGGCACCGCGAACCCCAACCTGAGCTCAGCGATCCAGGTTGGAAACCGCCTCTACGTCGCGGGCATCACGGGAAACACCGCCTCGAACAAGGGCGACGCGAAAGCCCAGACGGCCGAAACGCTCGCGCGCATCGAGCGCACCATGAAAACCGCCGGCTTCGAGTGGCCGAACGTCGTCGACAGCATGGTGTACCTGCCGGACATGGCGAACTACCAGAGCATGAACGCCGCGTACCGGGAGGCGCTGAAGAAGGATTTCCCCGCGCGCGCCACCGTCGGCACGGGGCTCATGGGCGCAGACGCCGCCGTCGAGATCATGATGACTGCGGTGAAGTGACACTCCTCGGGATTCGGGATTTGGGATTCGGGATTTGGGATTTGACGAATCCCCAATCCCGAATCCCGAATCACGACGAAAATCCCCGCGCGATCTCGTCGGCTGACCTCAGCGTCAGCGCCACGAACGTGAGCGTCCCGTTCGTGCAGCCGCCGGTCGGCGTCGTCGGCGCGCCGACGACGAACAGGTTCTCGTGATCGTGCGTGCGGCCGAAGCTGTCGCACACGCTCGTCGCCGGATCGGCGCCCATGCGGCAGCCGCCACCGGGATGATCCAGGTAGTCGCCCTCGCCGGTGCTCACGATGCGGCCGTTGCTCGCCCTGGCGAGCGTGTTGAAGACGCCGAGCACGTGCGTCTTCGCCGCCGCCTCGCGCGCGAGCGTCGCCTCGTCGAAGCGATGCTCGATCTTCGGCATCGGATCTCCATAGCGGTTCTTCTTCGATCGATCCAGCGTCAGCCGGCTGTCGGCTGACGGGTGGACGTCGACGTACGCACGCAGCCGCACCGAGCTGCCCTTGGTCCGCGACCGCCAGTCGGCCATCAGTTCGTCGCCGAGCAGCAGTCTGCCGTCCGGCGTCCGCAGCCGCGGATCGCGGCCGGCCGAGCTCTCCCACACGCGCGTGTCGTGACGCACGAACGGTTTGTCGGCGCCGCAGCGGAAGTACTCGCGCGAGATCAGGCTGTGCGTCATGTTCTGTCCGGGAAACGTCTGATCGTCGATGTTCGCCGTCGCCGAGACGAACTTGTGGCCGTTCATGTAGCGGCCGACGAGGCCGGACCGGTTCGCGAGCCCGTTCGGGAAGCGCGCGTTCGCCGAGAGCAGCAGCAGATGCGAGCTCCAGCAATAACCGGACGCGATGACGAAGGTCTTCGCGCGGTACTCGACCGTATCGGCGCGGCGATCCTGATGAAATCCTTGCGCGGCGGCGACGGTCGACCGGCGATCGTCGAGGACGAGACGGCGGACGAGCGTACGACCGTGGAGGACGATCTTCTCTGGTTCCATCAGCTGGCGGAACGTGAAGTCTGGTGACTAGCGCGCGCCCGACGGGCACACTTCACCGCACGTGTCGTACACACAACAGGCGCCGCGGCCGCCGGACGGCGTCAGGTTCCGCGCCATCGGCAGCGAATCGAATTTCAGGCCGCTCTGCTCCGCCCATCGCTTCAACAGCTGCAGGTTGAACGAGAGCGGAATCGGCGGCTGCGGGTAGGGTTCGGTCCGTTTGTCCTGCGGATACGCGCTCGGCTCTCCCGCGACGTTGAGACGGCGCTCGGCCTCGCAGTAATAGCGCTCCAGCTCGCGCCACTCGATCGGCCAGTCGACCGCCAGCCCGTACATCGATTTCAGCCGCAGGTCTTCTTCGGAAAACCGGTTGCAGGCACCGCCCCAATGCAGCGCCAACCCGCCAACCGCCATCGTCATCGAGATGATGCCCTCGGCCTGCTGATCCTCGACGTAATCATCCGGCCACGGATGCTCCCCGTAGGCGATCGCGCGCTCGCGGTAACGCCCGCGGTTCTCCACGTCGAAGATGGATCGTCCTGCCTCGACGACGGTGATGTGCAGAGACGGACGGAGCTCCGAGAGCTTCTGCGCGAGCATCGCAGAGGTGATGCCGCCGCCGATGATGCAGACGTCGGATTCGTGGGTAGGCATACGTGTCTCCGCGCTCGGCTGAAAGCCTCGCGCACCCGCTCGCCTGAAAGGCTCGCGCTACAGCGACCGTTGTAGCGCGAGGCGACAGCGACCGTTGTAGCGCGGGGCGACAGCGACCGTTGTAGCGCGAGGCGACAGCGACCGTTGTCGCGCGAGGCGACTGCGACCGTTGTAGCGCGAGGCTTTCAGCCGAGCGGTGCGGGCTTCCTCGTCGTGATCGCGATCGGTCTGCACACCTCTCGATTGATCATCGCGTTGTAGCAGTCGTCGTTCGCCTCGCTGCTCCGGAAATAGAACGCCATCAGGTCGGCCACGACGTGCTGGCCGAGTGGGCGGGGCGGCAGGCCGCGGACGCCGGCTTTCGCGAACGCGGCGTCGAGGATCGCGCGGCGCGACTCGACGTCGAGCGCCGACCACGCGCCGCCCTTTGCGCGGGCCTCCTTGTCGAGCGCGGTGAGCTGCGCGTTGTATACCGGCACCGGCGTCCGATCGGATTTCTGCAGGCGCGGGTGCCCGTAGCCATGGGCCAGCGCCACGCCCTCCCGGTACCCGCGCGTCCACGCGACGAACCGCTCTACGATCGCCCGAACGCGTGCCGTTCCCAGAGACGAGGGCAGCACCGTCGTTGCGATCTCGCGCAACGTCGCGACTGCGTCCGGCGTCAGCTCGCTCGGTTGAGCGAGAAGCCGCACGCGGTGCAGCGGCCACGACGCCGTCACCGACGCGATCCATTGAAGTAGTGTTCGGCGTTTCATACGATGCCGGATTATAGTGGACAACCATGGAAGCCATCTTCTCGGCGTGGGGACGGATCCTGAGCGGATACACGCCCGCTCTTTCGATTGAAATCACTCGTGAATGCCCGCTTCGCTGCCCCGGATGCTATGCGTACGGCGACGGCCACCTCGGCGGTGAGGTGACGCTTCGGGAAGTGCGCGACTTCAAGGGCCAGGAGCTCGTCGACAAGTTCATGGAAGTCGTCGATCGGCACAAACCACTGCACGTCTCGATCGTCGGCGGCGAGCCGCTCGTGCGCTACCGCGAGCTCGATGTGATCCTGCCGATGCTGTCGAAGCGAGGCATCCACGCGCAGCTCGTCACCAGCGCGGTCCGCGAAATCCCCAAACACTGGCGCGGTATCTTCCGGCTGTCGATCGTCGTCTCGATCGACGGCCTGCAGCCGGAGCACGACGCACGGCGGACGCCGGCGACGTACGAACGAATTCTCAAACACATTCAGGGGCACACGATCACGGTCCACTGCACGATTACGCGCCAGCAGGTTCATCGTCCGGGCTACATCGACGAGTTCCTTCGCATCTGGTCGGCGCGGCCCGAGGTCGAGAAAATCTGGATCAGCCTTTACACGCCGCAGATCGGCGAGGTGTCCGATGAGCGCCTTCGTCCCGCCGATCGCGAGATGGTCGTGAACGATCTGCACGCGCTCCGACTCAGATATCCGAAGCTGGCGCTTCCGAAAGGCTTGATCGACGTTTACGCGGAGCCACCCGAGTCGCCGGACGAATGCGTCTTCGCGCGGACGACGACGGTATTTTCAGCGGATCTCAAGACGAGGGTCACGCCGTGCCAGTACGGCGGCGCTCCAGACTGCAGCCAGTGTGGCTGCATCGCGTCGGCGGGCCTCGCAGCCGTCGCGCGGCATCAGCTCTTCGGCTTCATTCCGGTCGGAACGATCTTCAACGGCTCGCTGAAGGTCGGCCAGCGCGTGAAGCGTCTGCGTCCGGCAGAACCCTCTATCGCGTAAGGTATGATTTTTCGCTTGGCGCTTCTCACGACCGCAAACCGTAAGGCGCGATCCGCACGGGAGCTCGTGCGCGGGCTCGTGCACACGGCGCATCCACTCCTCGTGCAGATCATCCCGATCCGCCGCTGCAACATCGACTGCGGCTACTGCAACGAGTACGACAAGGTGTCGCCGCCGGTGCCGGGCGACGTCCTGAAGCGGCGCATCGACAAGCTCGCCACGCTCGGCACGTCGGTCGTCGCGTTCAGCGGCGGCGAGCCGATGCTGCATCCCGATCTCGACGATCTCATCCGCCACATTCGCGCGCGCGGCATGATGGCCGGCCTCATCACCAACGGCTACTTCCTGGTTCCGAAGCGAATTCAGGAGCTGAACGACGCGGGGCTCGATTTCCTGCAGATCAGCATCGACAACGTCGAACCGGACGACGTGTCGAAAAAAAGCCTGCGGGTACTCGACCGGAAGCTGCAGGACCTGAAGACGTTCGCGGCGTTCGACGTCAACATCAACTCGGTGCTCGGCGGCGGGATCAGAAATCCGGAAGATGCGCGGACGATCAACACGCGCGCGCGTCAGCTCGGCTTCTCGACCTCAATCGGCATCATTCACGACGGATCGGGACGACTGAAGCCGCTCCGCGCCGTCGAGCGCAAGGTGTACGACGACGTGTCGGCCGCAATCAACGGCGCCAGCCAGGTGCTGAAAAATCTCTATTCAGGAATCCGCAGCTTCCAGGACAACCTCGCGGACGGCAAGCCGAACGACTGGCGCTGCCGCGCGGGCGCGCGTTACCTGTACGTGTGCGAAGACGGCCTGGTGCATTACTGCTCGCAGCAACGCGGCTACCCCGCCGTCCCGCTCGAGACCTACACGATCGACGACATCCGCCGCGAGTTCGCGACGCCAAAACCGTGCGCGCCGTACTGCACGGTCGGCTGCGTGCATCGCGTGTCGACGATGGACTTTTGGAGAAGCCCGCAGGAAGTTGGAAGTTTGAAGTCAGAAGTCAGAAGTCAGAAAGTTTGAAGTCACGCCGCCTGTTTCTTCCCTTTCTTCTGCTCCTTCTTTCCGCTGTCGGTCTGCGCCCAGTCGCGCTCGAACACTTCTTTCATCTCGCGCACCATGGCTCGGTCGGTGACGATGATGCCCACCTCGCGCCGCTTCTCCAGCTCCAGCTTGCGGAGGCTCTGACTGCCGATGAAGGCGCGGCGTCCGTCGCGGATGATGGCGCGGATGTGGAGGTGCTTGCCCGGAAACTTCTCGTATTTCAGATTCCACTTGTCCTCGACCTTGCCGATGATCTTCAGCTCGACGCCGGCCTTCTGCCGCGCCGTGATGAGGCGGAGCATCGAATCGTCGCTCAGCTTCGGGTCGTAGATCAGCAACTGTCGGCGCGCCCCCTTGATGAAGCGCGCGAGCCGCTCGCGCGCATTTTCGGGGCTCACCACGAATCGACCGTTGGCGGGCAGATACTGCTGGCGCTCGAAGTCGGCCTCGAACAGCTTCTCCGCTTCGGCCACCAGCTTCTCGTTCTTCGTGATGAGGCCGAAGCTGCGGCTCTTCGCGATGTCGAGGCCGGTGAAGTTGAAGCCGTACAGGTGCAGGACGCGGCCGTCGATGATCGTCATCTTGCCGTGATACCGCACGAGGTCGTCGGCGGTACGCGACACGGTCACGCCACCCTCGAGCAGGTGCATTTCGAGCTTGCGAAGGCTCTTCGTTCCGCCGCGATTCTGATGCGCTGTCAGCGCGCGGACATGGACGCCGCGCTTCACGGCGTTTTCCAGCGCGCGCGCGATCTCCATGCGATCCAGCCGGAAGATCAGGATGTCGATGCTTTTGCGCGCACCCGTGATGGCGCTGACGATGGGAGCGATGCCGGCTTCCGGCTGAACGATGAGCTTCATCGCAGCTCAGGAACAGCAAGTTCCTCGCCATCAGCCACGCTTGCGAACGCCGCCCGCCTGAAAAGGTCGCGCTACAGTCCGCCGCGCCTGCACGCTCGGGCTACGACCTCGTAGCGCGAGGCTTTAGCCGAGCGGCGCCTTATCGCCCGGAAAACCGGACGCGGATCCCCCCATTGATGAGCCGCGGCGAGCCGATGGTCGTCGGCAGCGTGCCGACGAAGTACGTCTGATCGAAAACGTTCTCCACCCCAAAGAACGCTTCGACGTTTCTCACAATCGTCCGCGTCGCCGAGAAATCAACGATGGTGTAGCCGGGGAGTCCGGGCGCCGCCGACGCCGCATAGCCCGCGTCGCTCAGCGCAGGCGCCGGAATGACCCGGGAGTTCTGGTCGTCGTCGAACTGCATGCCGAGCACCATGATGCCGAACGCGACGCTGGCGATTTTCGGGTCGGAATACGTGAGGTGCGCCGAGCCGCGATGCTTCGGAACCTGCGGCAGGAACTTGCCGACGAGCGACGCGTTCGTCAGACCGCCATCGGTGACCGTCGCCTGATTGTAGAGATAGCCACCCGAAACCTTCCACGACGTGCCGATGCGGTATTCGAGATCGCTCTGCACGCCCCAGATGCGCGTGCCGCCGAGGTTCTGCCGCTGCTGCGTGACGTTGGCGCCGACCTGCGCGATCGTCACGTTCGACACCGGATTGGTGACGCGGTTGTCGTACCACGTCGTGCGGATCGTGAGGTCGCGCAGCGGCGCGATGCTCACGCCCGCTTCGCCGCCGACCAGGCGCTCGGGACCGAGCTGATCGTTGGCGAGGGTGAGCACCGTCCCGACGCGGAACTGACGATAGAGCTCGTTGAGCGTCGGCGCGCGGAATCCGGCGCCGATGTCTCCCCATGCGCTGATCCACGGCGCGAGCTGATAACGCACGGCCGCGCGCGGGCTGACAACGGTGTCGTCGCGATCCTGCAGGCACGTCGGCGGAGCGCCGCCGGTCGCCAAGCACGCGGGCTTGTTGTTGACCGCGGTCCCGGCGATCACCGCCGTCTCCAGGTTGTGCGGGTCGTAGTTCTTCCAGTGATCGACGCGCGCGGCCAGCGTCAAGGTCATTTTCGGCAACGGCGTGACGATGTCCTGCGCGTACGCGCCGATGCTGCGCTGCGTGCCGCCCGACACCCGCTGCAGCGCAAGGACGGCGTTCTGCACCGGCGGCGTGACCGGACCGGGTGCGGCGTTGTACGAATCCTCCTGGCTGTCGCCGTCGACCCACCGGTAATCGGTGCCGGCCGTGAAGTAGTTCCAGGAGCCGAGCGCCTTGCCCCACTGCACCATCGCGCCGCCGGCGTTGGTCGGCACGCGCTGGTCGACGGTCAGGCGCACGATGCTGCGCGCCGCCACTGTAGCCGACGGCGCCGTCACCGCGAGAAACGTGCTGTGAAAGTTCTCGAAATCGCCGAACACGCTCGCCTGCAGATCGCTTTCATCGGGCATCCGGACGCGGACGCCGCCGCTCGCCGACTTCCAGCGCGTGTCGTTCACCTCGTTGATCTTGCCGTTGCCGCGATCTTCGCTGAAGTAGCCGGTGCGGAAGAATGCCTTCACGCGATCGGTGGCGCTGTAGTCGAACTTGACGTTGAAGTTGCGGTACGTGACGGTCGCGTTGTTGTCGATGATCCCCTTTTCGCTCGGCGCGACGATCGGGAATCCGTCCGTATCGAACATGCTGCCGTCGACGCCGACGCCGAGCCTGTCCCAGACGTCGCTGCCGATGAAGTCGAACTTCGGGCTGTTGTGGTTGCCGTACTGCGGTTTGAGCTCGAACGTGCGCCGCGCAGGACGCGCGCCGACGATGTTGATGACGCCGCCCATCGCGTAGTTGCCGTACAGGCTCGAGCTGCTGCCGTCCACCACCTCGATCCGATCGGTGCTCTCCAGCGGCACGCGCGTCCAGTACACCCAGCCGCCGAACGGATCGTTGAACGGCGCCCCGTCGACGAGGACGAGCGTCCGGCTCACGCCGCTCGGCCCGATGCCGCGCAGCGACACACCCTGCGACGTCGGGTGCGACGACAGGCTGCTCGTCCGGCGGAACAGGCTGAACGTGGGAATCTGCCGCAGGACGTCGTCGGCCACTACCGCCGGCGACGATTTGATGTCGTCGCTCGTCAGCACGCTGACGCTCGCAGGGATGTCGCCGGCCCGCTGCTCGCTGCGCGCGGGCGTCACCGTCACGGTTTCGAGAATCGCAGCGGGCGATACGACGATCTCGAGCTCGCGGGCGCGGTCGCTCGTCGACACGCGCGCGGTCTTTTCGGCGAAGCCGCCCGCGCGAACGACGAGCGTCACGTCCTCGCCGTCGGGCGTATCGACCGAGAAGCGGCCGTCCGGACCGGTCACGGTCTGCCGCTCGGCGCCGGACGCCGGCTTGATGACGACCGCGGCGCCGACGACGGCGCCGCCGACTGAGTCGCGGACGACGCCGGTCAGAGGCGTCGCCGCCGCAAGAACGAAGAACAGTGCAGCAATCACCGTGGTCCTCTTTTTCTCCGATTATCCGCTCCGCCCGGTGGCGGCGCGTGGATTCAATGAAAACGCGATCAGCGCCGCATCTTCGCCGGCGCCGGTCGCGATGACGACGAACTGGCGCCCGGCGGCGGACCGATAGGTCATCGGCGTGCCGTTCGCGCGCCGGGCGAGGGCCTGGCGCCACAGCTCGGCGCCGGTCGACGAGTCGAGCGCATGCAGTGCGGCGTCGCCGCCGCCGGCGAACACGAGTCCGCCGGCCGTCGCCAGCACGCCGGGTGCGCCGGCGACGCCGAGCGACGCCGGCATGGCAACGCCGTTCAGCGCCGGATGGCGGCGCAGCGACGGCGTGTCACCGAATGGCACGCGCCACGCGATGGCGCCGCGATTGAGATCGATGGCGACGATGTGGCCGTACGGCGGTTTCAGCAGCGGGATGCCGTTCATGAACTCGGCGTTGGTGTCGCCGACGCGCACCAGATCGGCATCGACTTCGTCGGCGCGCGGGTTCGCGCTCGATCGATCGGGCTTGCCGACGCGGCCGATGTTCGCCTGGTTGGTCGTCTTCACGAACAGCAACCCCGACCGTGGATCGAACGCGGCGCCGCCCCAGTTCGCGCCGCCGATGATGCCCGGACGCTGCACGGTGCCTTGCAAACTTGGCGGCGTGAACAGCGGGCCGATGCGGTACTTCTGCAGTTCTTTCTGCGCCGCCGCCTTCAGCTCTGGCGTGAGATCGAACGCGTCCTCGAGCGTGACCCCCTGCTCGGTGAAGGGCGGCGGCTTGGTCGGGAACGGCTGCGTCGGCCAGGCCTGCTCACCCGGCACGTCGCTCGCCGGTACCGGACGCTCTTCAATCGGCCAGACCGGCTTGCCGGTCACACGATCGAAAACGAAGGCAAGGCCCTGTTTGGTGAGCTGCACGACGGCGTCGATCGATCGACCGTCGACTTTGATCGATGCGAGACTGGGCGGCGACGGATTGTCGTAATCCCACAGCCCGTGATGGATCAGCTGATAGTGCCACTTGCGCTGGCCGGTCGCGGCGTCGAGACAAACGATCGATTCGGCGAAGAGGTTTTGGCCCGGACGCCGGCCGCCGAAGAAATCGTTGCTCGGCGTGCTGACCGGCAGATACAGCAGGCCTCGCTTGTCGTCGAGCGTCATCGGCGCCCACACGTTGGTGTGGCCGGTGTACGCCCACGAGTCGCTCTTCCACGTGTCGTTGCCGAACTCGCCGGGCTGCGGGACCGTGTGAAAGGTCCAGACCTGCTTCCCCGTACGCGCGCTGAACGCGCGGACGTCGCCCGGCGGATCGTTCTTATAGGCCAGGCGATCGCCGACGCCGTTGCCGAGGATCACGAGATCCCTGTAGACGATCGGCGGCGACGTGTTCGTGTAATGCTTCTTGTTGATCTCCCAGACGAGGCCTCGGCTTAGATCGATGCTGCCGCCGTCGCCGAACGCCTGGACGGGTTTGCCGGTTGCCGCATCGAGGCAGATCAGACGATACCGGCTGTTGAGAAACAGACGCAGCCTGCCCTCGTCTCGCCATGCGGCGATGCCCCGATGCACGTACCCGGTGCCGTTGGGCGGCTGGCCATCGACGTACGCTTCCGGATCGTAGGACCAGATCTCTCGACCGCTGTCCGCGTCGAGCGCGACCACGCGGTTGTAGGGCGTGCTGAAATACAGTACGCCGTCGAGCATCAGCGGCGTCACCTCGAACGATCCCGGGCGCGTGCCGTATTGCTCGAGGGCTCTTTCGCCGGTCGTCCATTCCCACGCGGGCGCGAGCTGCGACACGTTCGATCGGTTGACGTCGGCAAGCGTCGAATACTTGCCGCCGCCCTGATCGCCGCCGTAGTAGGGCCACTCGACGATCGCCGCCGCGACCGCGAGCGCCGCAAGGAACTCTTTCGACATTTCAGTAGCGTTTCAGCTAGCGATCGGCGTCGCGTCCAACCGGAGGATTATAATGCGCGCCATGCGTGCAAAATCTGCAGTCGTTCTCACCGTGCTCGGGGCCGTCTTCGCGATCGCGTCGGCGACGGTTTCCTCACAAACGCAGACAATTCGAATTCGCGCCGCCACGGTGCTCGACGGAACGGGCAAGGTGCTGCGGAACGCGACGATCGTCGTGCAGGGATCCAAAATTACGGCGATCGAGACGAGCGGCTCAGGCGCCGCCACCTACGATCTCGGGCCGCTGACGGTCATACCCGGGATGATCGACGTGCACGCGCACGTCGGCTGGCACTTCGACAAGGACGGACGCTACGCCGCACGGCGCGGCGACCCGGCCGAAGAGATTCTTTACAGCGCCGAGAACGCTTACACGACCCTGCTCGCGGGCTTCACGACGATTCAAAGTCCGGGTCAGGCGAACGACGTCCAGCTGCGCGATGCGATCGCGCGCGGCATCTTTCCAGGTCCGCGCATTCTCACGTCGATCCGGCAGATCACCGAGGACAGCGGCACGCCGGATGAAATTCGCGAGAAGGTGCGCCAGCTGAAAAGGGACGGCGCGGACGTCGTGAAGATCTTCGCGTCGGCGAGCATCCGCGACGGCGGCAAGCAGACGATGACGGACGCGCAGATCGAGGCGGTGTGCGGCGAGGCGAAGGCGCAGGGGATGCGCACGATGGTCCACGCGCACAGCCCGGAATCGATCAAGGCGTCGGTCAACGCCGGCTGCGATCAGATCGAGCACGGCGTCTTCGCAACCGACGAAGTGTTGAAGCTGATGGCCGACAAGGGCGTCTACTTCGATCCGAACGTCGGCGTCGTCCTGCAGAACTACCTGCGGAACAAGGCGAAGTTCCTCGGCATCGGAAATTACAACGAGGAAGGCTTCGCCTACATGCAGAAGGGGCTGGCGCTGAACGAGGCGATGATCAAGAGGGCGGTCGCGACGCCGAATCTGAAAATGGTGCTCGGCACCGACGCGGTGGCGGGGGCGCACGGGCGCAACGCGGACGAGATCGTCGAGCGGGTGAAGCAGGGCGGCCAGAAGCCGATGGACGGGATCATCTCGGCGACGTCGATGGCAGCGAGGTCGATGCGGCTCGAGAAAACGATCGGCACGCTCGCGTCAGGCTACGAAGCGGACCTCGTCGCGCTCGACGGCGATCCGCTGCAGGACATCACCGCCGTCCGGCGCGTCGCGTTCGTGATGAGAGGCGGCAAGGTGTACAAGCACGTGTCGGCCGCCTCGCTGCACACCACTCACTAATACTCCGCGTGGGTCCACCCCCACATCCCAAAGTGACCGTGATCGCAAATAACTTTGTGATGTAGGACATCTTACAACGTACGAGATGCCTGAGCTCGTCATCCTGATCGGGCTGCCGGGCGCGGGGAAGACGACGTTCTATCGCGAGCGCTTCGCGGCGACGCACGTGCACGTGAGCAAGGATCTGTGGCCGAATGCGGCGGGACGTGAAGCGCGTCAGCGGCGGGCGATAGACGAGGCGCTCGCCGCCGGAGCGTCGGTCGTGGTGGATAACACGAACCCGAGCGCCGCGGACCGCGCGGCGCTCATGGAGCTGGCGCGCGCGCGAAACGCGCGGGTGATCGGCTACTTCTTCGACGTCTCGACGCGCGCGGCCGTCGCGCGCAACGCGGCACGATCGGGCCGGGAGAAAGTGCCGAACGTCGCGATCTTCACGGTCGCGAAGCGGCTGCAGCCGCCGACGATCGCCGAGGGCTACGACGAGCTGTTCCGCGTCGAGATCGGCGAAGATCGCGCGCTGAAGGTATCTCCGCTCAGTGCTTGAAGCGCTCGCGGCGCGCGATCATCTCGGTGACGCCGACTTCGAGGGCGTGGATGAGCGCGATCTCCTGCTTCTCCGGCGCGATCGTCTTCAGATAGTTCACGATCACCTGCGGCTCGATGCTCAGCTCCTCGATGCGCACGGCCGAGGACAACACCTGCACTGCGCGCACCGGCGCCGGATCGGACGGCGCATCCGCAGCGGCGACCGGTTCCACCGCGTCGATCGGGCCGACGACATCCTGCGGGCTGCTAGACTCCACGGCTGCCTCCTTCGGGCGCTTTCGGTTTTGGGGCTGCCTCCCGTTTGGGGCAATCGCAGTGCCAGCTGATTTCGGAGCAGATCGGGGCGCAATCCCGCCCGCGCTGTACCGGAACGAATCACCCAATCACGATCTCCGCAGTTTTGCAATCAGCGTCACAAGATCGTCGGGCAGCGGCGCCTCAAAGCTCACGCGCCGACCGGTGATCGGATGATCGAGCGCGAGGCGCGCCGCGTGCAGCGCCTGACGCGGAAACGCAATGGTCCGCAGCGAGTCGGGACCATAGACGTACCGCTGTTCGCCGACGAGCATGTGTCCGCGAAGCCGCGCCTGCAGGCGGATCTGATTGCGCCGACCGGTGACGAGCGTCACTTCGACGAGCGACGCGTCCTTCAGCGTCTCGACGACGCGATAGCGGCTGATCGCCTGCTTCGCGCGCGGATCGCGCGGATGGGTCTCCTTCTGGATCAGCGCCTTCTGATCCCACACCAGGTGGTCGCGCCACGTGCCCGACGAGGGCTCCGGCTGGCCATACACGACCGCGAGATAGATTCGTTCGGGCAGGTGACGCGCGAACTGCGTCTTGAGCCGCGCGTGGACGAGCGCATTCTTCGCGAAGAGCACGAGCCCCGAGGTGTCGCGATCGATCCGATGGACGACGAGCGGGCGCGGTCGGCGGCGCTTGCGCAAGTACTCCTTCAAGTCCTCGAACACCGATCGCGCGTCGCCGCGCCGCTCGAGCGGCACGGCGAGCAGTCCCGCCGGCTTGTTCAACACGATCAGCGCCTCGTCTTCGTAGACGATCGGCAGATCGCGATCGTCGCCGAGCGACGTCTGGCGCTTCGCGCTGCCCGGCCGATCCATCCACACCCGGACCGTATCGCCGCGCGCCAGCCGCGCGCCGGCGTCGGCCGTCGTCGTTTCGCGATCGTTGACGAAGATCTTGCCGCGTTGAAGCGCCGCGGCCGCCCTGGCGCGCGATCCCAGCCGGGCAGGATCGGCGAGGAACTTGTCGAGCCTCAGGCCGGCATCGGACGGACCCGCCGTCCACGTTCGGTTCGCCATGCGGTGGTCAATCTACCGCGGACGGCATGCCAGAGGAGCAGCTCGGTCATGATGGCTGCCGCGTCGCCCCACGCCAGCGGCATCGCCTCGACGCGCACGCGGCCGGCGGCGATGGCGGCGCAGATCGCATCCGCATCGGGCGGCGCATCGATCAGCGAGTATGTCGTCCCGAGCTGCCGCAGACGATGCACGTCGCCGTTGCCGACGACCGGCCTTCCATGCGCCCTCGCCCACTGAACGGCGCGGTCGTTGAAGTTCAGCGACGAAGTGAACATCGCGTTGTACTCGACGGCGTCGAACAAGTCGGCGTGCCGATCGAGCTGGCCGCGCAGGCAGCTGGAGGTCGGAAAGAACGGATGCGGGGCGATGACGAGGCCGCGCTCCCGCGCCTTCAGCCGCGCGAGGTCGGCGAACGTGCGGACGGCCTCGGCGCCGTGGCGAAAGTTGATCAGCAGCACGTGCTTGCGTTCAATCGTGCGCTCGACGCCCGGGATCAGCACGATGCCGCGCTCGCGCGCGTACGAGTCGAGGGCGGCGAGATCCAGCTGGCGTTCGTGCAGGGTGATGGCCAGCGCCTGATACCCGAGCGCTGCTGCGCGATCGATGACGTCCGTGGTCGTATGGGGAATGCGGTCGACGGGGTCGTCCGCGGTGTGAATGTGCAGGTCTGCCTTGAGCATCACGTCATCGCGTATCAGGTTTCATGCCAAATCCGGAGCGGGGCCGAGGGCGTCATTATTTGCGGCGGGGTCCCACCCCCGCCGCTGTTGCTCGGCGCATATGCGCCTCGCAGCGGCTCAAGGCTGCCCCCGAACGATTCCGACGCTCCTCGCCGTCCATCCGGACGAAGGCACGCCGCGAGCAGACTTTTGTCGGCACCGGACGGAATCGCCCGCATTCGCCGACAGATCGCTCCCGCCGCTCCTCATCAGACACGTCGAGATACCCGGCCGACGACCGCAAACGCACACCGCCGGGCCGGGTCGAAAACATTTCCGAAAAACCGCAAACGTTTTCAGTTCCCGCGGAGCCCGGCATTCTTTACTCGCGCGGGGCCCCACTTCTATCGCGGCGGGGAGCCGACGCCCGTCGCGGTTGCTCGACGCATGCGCGCCTCGCAACGGCTCAAGGCTGACGCGCGCGTATCTAGAAGAGAACGGATGTTTCGACCTCACCGAGCGCCTGCTGGTCTTCAACGGGAACGACTCCCGTAGAATCACACGATGAGCGTGGAGCTCCGCCGCACCCTGTCGCTGCGCGATCTGATCTTCATCACCGTCGGCACGGTCATCGGATCGGGGATCTTTCTCACGCCGGGCGGGGTGGTCCGCGACGCCGGTTCGGGCGGCATGGCGCTCGCCGCATGGATCGTCGGCGGCGTGCTGTCGCTGCTCGGCGCGCTCACGTTTGCGGAGCTCGGGGCGGCGAACCCCGATTCGGGCGGGCTGTATGCGTACTTGAAGGAAGCATTCGGACCGCTGCCGGCGTTTCTGTACGGCTGGACGATGTTCCTCGTCATCGGCAGCGGATCGCTCGCGACGCTCGCCGCGGCGTTTCCACGGTACGTCGCGGCGTTCGTTGCGCTGTCGCCGGCAACGTCGGCTGGAAGCTCGGTAGTCGTGATCGCGGCCGTCACCGCGATCAACGTGCGCGGCACGCGGCAAAGCGCCGACGTGCAGGCGGTCACCACCGCATTGAAAGTCGCCGTCATCGTGCTCATGGCAGCAATCCTCACCGCGTCCGGCGGCGGCGCAAGCCGACCGGGCGAGTGGTGGCCCGCGCGGGTCTCGCCGACGACGGTCATGAATGCGGTGACCGCGATGATCGGGGTGCTTTGGGCGTACGAGGGGTGGCAGTACGGGACGTTTTCGGCCGGCGAGACGATCGATCCGCAGCGCATCTTCGCGCGCGGACTGATCGCCGGGACGACGCTGCTCGTCGGCATCTACGTGTTCGCGAACGTCGGCTATCTGAGCGCGCTCGGCGTCGGCGGCGTGGCATCGAGCAATCGCGTCGCGTCGGACGCCGCAGCCGCGGCGCTCGGACCGGCTGCGGGAAAGCTCGTTGCGGTGGTGATCCTCGTCTCGATCTTCAGCGCGGCGAACGGCACGATCCTGACGCTGCCGAGGCTGTTCTTCGCGATGGCGCGCGATGGCGTGTTCTTCTCCCGGCTGGCCGTGGTTCATCCCAGACTGGGCACGCCTGTCGCGGCGATTGTCTCGACGGCGCTCTGGTCCACCGTGCTCGTGCTGTCGGGGACGTTCGAGCAGCTCCTCACGTACGTCGTGTTCATGTCGTGGCTCTGGTTCGCGCTGGCCGCAGCCGCGATTTTCGTCCGGCGGCGGCGGGCGCCGAACGCGCACCGTCCGTTCCGCACGCCCGGCTATCCGCTGACGCCGATCGTGTTCGTGGCCGCCGCGCTCCTCATCGTCGTCAACACCATCGTCGTGAAGCCGGCGCAGTCGGCTATCGGCGTCGGCTTCGCGCTGCTCGGCATTCCGGCGTACCGGGTGTGGCGCGCCCGTTCTCGCTGATGGCATGTCCTCGCCATATCGGGACCGTCACCGAGGTTTTTCGGGTTGGGGCAGGTTTCGAATCAATAAAAATCGTGTGCGTCGAAGTCGACGTCGACGCCGCGCAAGCCGCGCACTTCCTCGGCACGCACCGACGTGACGCCGTCCTGGTTCTGCAGCACGCCGTCGACGATCAGAAACGGCTCTTCGACGATCGTGAGACGATCGCGCGCGAAGAGGTCCGGGCGGACGATGATGTTGGCGATGCCGGTTTCGTCCTCGAGGGTGAGGAAGACGAATCCCTTCGCGGTACCGGGACGCTGGCGCGTGATGACCATCCCGGCGACGCGCACGCGGCGTCCCTGCCGCTCGTGCCGCAGATCGATCGCGCGCAGGATGCCGCGCATCGACAGTTCCTCGCGGCGCAGCGCCATCGGATGGCGACCGATGCTCAGGCCCATGCCGGCGAAATCGGCGACGAGCCGTTCCGATTCGGTCATTGGCTTCAATGGACAGGTGTCAGTGTCATCATTTTTTAATTCGCGTGGGGCCCCACCCCCACGCGCTGACGCCCTCGCGGCATTTCTTAATGCTCGCGGGGCCCCACCCCCGCTCACCTCGCTCGCGCATTCGCACTCGCTCGAGCCGCGGGCGCTGCGCTCGGGCATATCTAGAACAGAACGTCGCAGCTCGTCCTCATGCCCACGCGCTGACGCCCTCGCGGCATTTCTTAATGCTTGCGGGGCCCCACCCCCGCTCACCTCGCTCGCGCATTCGCACTCGCTCGAGCCGCGGGCGCTGCGCTCGGGCGTATCTAGAACAGAACGTCGCAGATCATGTTCCGTGTCTTCGGCTCCCGCCCATCCTGCCTCTCCCGCTGCCCATCCCGTGGCTGCTTCGTCAAACATCTCACCGCTCGGGCGTACGGCGCGCTCCGCCTGCCACAGCGCGGATCGGCGGTCGTAGCCGAACGAATTGAGCGCGCCGATATCGGCGAGCGTCACGACCTCGTCGCGGCGGAGAGCGGTGCGCGCGATGAGATCGTCGAGGGAGCGGAAGCGCTGCGAGACCGACCCGGCGCGCCATTCGTGCGAGCACGTGTTGCAGAACCAGCGATGCGCATCGACCTGCTCGAGCATGCTTGCATCGTCACATCCACATTTGGGACAGATCTGGGAGCTGGGGGCTGGGGGCTGGGGGCTGGGGATTCGAAGCTGGGAATTTAGACGTGCGCTCGCCCGCGCAATGGCTTTCCCGACTTCCTGTCGCAGGCCACTCACGTATCTCAGCCCAAGCCTGATGGCGCCGTCGGGTTCGACGCGGCAATCCCAGTCCGACAGCTGCACGTCGATTGGATGAAAGCGGACGCCGCGGCGCTGCGCGTCCTTGACGAGCGTGGCCGGGTGATAGAACCCCATCGGCTGATTGTTCAGGAGCGCGGTATAGAA
>Ga0209473_1000477_pt1 | contig 24246 bp, 26 predicted proteins | sample GraSoiAngelo_133_FD_185890 | JGI IMG/M metagenome (GOLD analysis project Ga0209473, IMG submission 185890) | Grasslands soil microbial communities from the Angelo Coastal Reserve, California, USA - 14_0929_05_20cm (SPAdes) (version 2) | ecosystem: Environmental > Terrestrial > Soil > Grasslands ...
AATTCACGAGGTCAGCGCCTGGTAGGTGGCGAAGGCAACACCGAGAAGCGCGGCGAGCGCCCAAGCGATCAGTACGAGTCGGATCAGTGATCGGCGATGCGCCTTCGCCGGGTCCTTCTGCCGACCTTCGAGCAGAGCTTTCAGGCGCTGGGCGTCGTGGCGGTCGTGCCCTTCGAGCGTCCGCTGGTTTCGGTCCTGCAGCCACCTGGGGCCGACCGCCGGGCCTTCGGTCACCATGGTGACGGTGGTACTGGTGCCCGCATCGCGAAACAGGTAGTCGCTACGTGAGGACCTGCTGCCGTGACTTGCCTTGATGGATAGGTGCTCACCTTTCTCGTATCGAGTCACGGTGAAGTCCACGATGGCGGCCATGAAAAGGTTCCGGATCGTCATCTGGCCAGTCGCGCCAGCCGCCATTGGCTTTTCCCGACCCATCCTGACCGAGGTCGTGGCTGGGCAGATCAATGGATACGTGGTCGCCATCTCGTCGACGAAGCGGCGGAACACCTCGTCGCGTGGCCGCTCGATCGTCACCTCGGTTTTGGTCAGCACTAGATCACCCGGGTCGGATCATAGAGCCAGTTGAGGCCGATGCCGAGGATGGCGACGGCAAAGGCCATAACCAGCACGAGGAGCGCGATACGGCCTGCGACGCGAATCAGCGGCCGCTGTCTTTCCAATGGCCGCGATGTCTCGAACCAAAGCGTCCAGATCGCAACCGGGAGCACCGGCAGGCTACGCAGCTCGATACGAAGCAGCGGGTTTGACGCTAGAAAGGCCTCGATGACATAGAAACCCGCGAGCGGAATGAGGACGACGACGATCGCGAGCAAGAGGGGACCGTGAAGCCGGCTAGTAAGCCTCGAGGTAGGCGTCGAGCTCCCATGGGGTGACCTGCTTTTCATAGCTCTGCCATTCCATCTCCTTCGCCTCGATAAAACGTTCGAGGAGGTGGACACCCAGCGCATCGCGCATCACCTCGTCCTGGCGGAGGTCCTTCAGGGCGTCGGCGAGCGAGGCGGGGAGGTGGCCGAGCTGGTGGCGGGCGAGGCGCTCGGGATCGAAGGCATAGAGGTTCTCTTCGACTGGTGGCGGCAGGGGCAACTTCTGACGGATCCCGGAGAGCCCGGCGTGCAGCATGGCGGCGAAGGCGAGGTAGGGGTTGCAGGAGGGATCCGGAGCCCGGAACTCGATCCGGACGGACGCGCGATCGCCGCTGCCGGCCCGCGGCACGCGGATCAATGCCGAACGGTTCATCTGCGCCCAGCTGATGGCCACCGGCGCCTCGAAGCCGGGGACGAAGCGCTTGTAGGAGTTCACCAGCGGTGCCACCAGGGCGCAGAGGGCGCGCGCGTGCGCCAGCTGGCCGGCGATGAAGTGCTTGGCGACGGTCGACAGCTGGTATTGATCGGCGCGGTCGTAAAACGCGTTGCTGTCCTTGCCGGCTTCGGTCAGGACCTGGTGCGTATGCATCCCCGACCCTGCCGCGCCGAAGATCGGTTTGGGCATGAAGGTTGCCAGCAGTCCGCGTCGTTGGGCCACCGCCTTGACCGCATGCTTGAGGGTGACCAGCTGGTCCGCGCTCTTCAGGGCATTGCTGAGCGCGAGGTCAAGCTCGTACTGTCCGGCAGCGACCTCGTGATGGCTGGCGTCGACGGTGATCCCCAGGCGGTCGAGCGCGCCCACGATCTCCTGCCGAACGTCGCTGCCGACATCAACCGGATGGTCGAAGTAGCTGGCGCGGTCGTGGCGCCCGGCTCGCACCCCGCCGGTCGCGGTGTCCGTGTTCAGGAGGAAGAACTCCAGTTCCATCGCGACCGAGTAGTCGAAGCCGAGGGCGGCCGCCTCCGCCAGGGCTCGCGCCAGCACCCCGCGGGGGTCGCCGGCGAAGCGCTCGCCCTCCGGCGTCATGAGGTCGCAGATCACCTGGGCCCCCGGCGCACCCTCCGCCTCGCCGATCGTCAGGGTGTCGAGATCCGGGCGAAGGAACATGTCGCTCTCGAAGACCCGGGCGAAGCCCTCGACGGACGAGCCGTCGAACCATTCGCCGTTGCGCACGACATGCGGAAGCCGATGCACTGGGATTGTGATGCTCTTCACCGTCCCCAGCACGTCGACGAAGCGCAGATCCAGGAAGCGGATCGATCGCTGGGTGAGCCGCTCCAGGGTGCGCTCGACCGTCTGTGGGGAAGCGCGGCCTGCGGCCGCTTCAGTCTTCGCCGTCGGGCACCCCTAGGGGTATGACGTCGTCGATCGGTTGTGGCTCCTCCCACGAGGGGCCGAGCCGCAGGTAGTCGCCGGGCCTCCAGGGCTTGTCGCGCTGTATGGAATTGTCATCCATGACGGTGCTCCTCTTCTGAGTGTCTAAAGGCGGCTGTCAGGGCGAGTGACAGCCGCCTCAACGGCGAACGCGCAAACGCATCGACGAGGACGAACTAGATGTCGTGGTACAGATAGAACTCCCACGGGTGCGGCCGGAGCGCCACCTGGTCGACCTCGCGCACGCGCTTGTAGTCGATCCAGGTCTCGATCAGGTCCGTGGTGAAGACGCCGCCGCGGGTCAGGTAGTCGTTGTCGATCTCCAGCGCGTCGAGGACTTCCACCAACGATCCCGGCGTGCTCTTGACCTGGCGCTTCAGCTCGGGCTCGAGCTCGTACAGGTCTTCGTCGATCGGCTTGGGCGGCTCGATCTTGTTGATGACGCCGTCGAGACCGGCCATCAGGCAGGCGGCGAAGGAAAGGTACGGATTGCACGATGGGTCCGGTGTCCGGAACTCGAGGCGCTTCGCCTTGGGATTGTCGAAGTACATGGGGATGCGCACGCAGGCACTCCGGTTGCGCTTGGAATAGATCAGGTTGATGGGTGCCTCGTATCCGGGCACCAGCCGGCGATACGAGTTGGTGGTCGGCGCGGCGAAGGCGAGCAGCGACGGCGCGTGCTTCAGCAACCCACCGATGTACCAGCGGCACATGTCGCTGATGCCCGCGTACCCGGCCTTGTCGTAGAAGAGGGGCGTGCCGTTCTTCCACAGGCTCTGGTGGGTGTGCATGCCGGACCCGTTGTCCATGAAGAGTGGCTTGGGCATGAACGTCGCGACGAACCCGTTTTGGGCGCAGACGTTCTTGACGACGTACTTGTACATCATCACCTTGTCGGCCATGTTCACCAGCGTGTCGAACCGCATGTCGATCTCGGTCTGGCCGGCGGTGCCGACCTCATGGTGATGCACTTCGACGTCGACGCCCGCCTCGATCAGCTTGAGGACGATCTGCGAGCGCAGGTCCTGCAGCTTGTCGGTCGGTGGCACCGGGAAATATCCCTCTTTGTAGCGCGGGCGGTAGGCTTGATTCGGCTCGGAGTTCTTGCCCGAGTTCCATACGCCTTCGACTGAGTCGATCTCGTACATGCCCGAGAACTGGTTCTGATCGAAGCGCATGCTGTTGAAAATGTAGAACTCACACTCAGGACCGAAATAGCCGGTGTCGGCGAGGCCGGTCGACAGCAGGAAGGCCTCCGCTTTCTTGCCCACATAGCGCGGATCGCGCGAGTAGGGCTCGCGGGTGATGGGGTCGATGACGTCGCAATTGATGCTCAACGTCGGCACACGCAGCACCGGATCGACGATCGCCGTCGACGCGTCAGGAATCAGCAGCATGTCGCTCTCGTGGATGTGCTGGAACCCGCGAATGCTCGAGCCGTCGAAGCCGATGCCCTCGCTGAAGAGGCCCCTGGTCAGTTCCTGGACCGGGATGGAGAAGTGCTGCCAGGTCCCGATCAGGTCGATGAACTTGAGATCGACGATCTTGAGCGCCTGCTTGTGGGCGAGGTCGATGACGGACTGGGCATCCGCCCTGGTTTCCTTTTTTGCGCGCACACCCTGGTCGATCGCCATAGACAAAATCCCTCCGTTGAACCGGGTAATCCGACTCTTCCGATGCTAGGGGTGCCGCTCCGCCGCGTCATCGGGCCGAAGAAACGAGTTGCGGCGGCCCTTTTTGTGCGCCGCGCCTAAGGCGGCGATTGCAGCAGGTCCGGGTTGACATGGTCGACGGTCAGCGTGTAACCACCGGAAGGCGGGTTGATCTCCAGCGCGAGGACGAAGGCACCTTTCGCAAAGCGCAGGATGTCGGTTGCCGCCGAGGCCTTGTCCTCGACCCAGCCATCTTTTGTGAGGTGGGCCTCGTAGAAGGGGACGACGCTGTTCAAGTCCTGCGCGGTGAAGTCCTGGTAGATGGTTTCGGTGTCCGCGAGGCCCGGCCGCTGGTCGATCAGCTTCGTACCCGGGGGCCGGGGAAGCGATTCGATCACGGGGCGGGTGAGGTGGACATCCGCTCCGCTGATCAGCGACGCATTCTGAACGCTCTCGACCAGGCTGAAGAGCGCCAGCGCCGCTAGCGCTGCGGGCACGATCGCGCTACCGCCCCACAGCAGGGCCCGGCGTTCCAGTCCTTCCCGACGCCTGCGCAGAGCGGCGCGCACCAGGATGGCAATCGTCATCAGCGAGAGGAGCAGCACCGCGGCGCCCAGGACCTCGAGCCAGGCCCCGGGCATGTACTCGGTCAGCTGCTCGATGGCGAGCAGAGCGGCGCCGATCGTCACCACGTAGGCGAGCGATACGACCGGCAGGAGGTAGCGGGGGTCGTCGGTCGCCACCGGACCGAGGTTCAATGGCGACTCGCCCCGGCGCCGGTCTACTCGCCGGCGGCTTGCTCCCACTCCTGGTAGAGCGCTCGCAAACGGCGCGATGCGTCCTCGTGCGACTCAGCGAGCTCTGCGACCCGGGTCGGGTCGTCATACGTCTCATGATCCGCCAGCTGCTCCTCGATACGGCGGACCTCGGCCTCGAGCTCGTCGATGCGATCTTCCACGCCGTCCGTTGAAGAGCCGGGTTTCGCCGCCGAGCCGCCGGTCGACGGGCCGCCCCGACGAGCGGACTTTCCTGGTTCGGGCGCGACGACCGGACGGGCCAACCGCTGCCGGCGCCGCTCGAGGTCGCTGTAGTTGCCGAGGTGCATCGTCACGGCCCCGTTTTCGACCGACCAGAGCCGCGTCGCGATGGCATCGATGAAGTACCGGTCATGGGAAACGAAGACGATCGTGCCTTCGAAGTCCTGCAGCGCCTCCTCGAGCATCTCCTGGGCGGGGATGTCGAGGTGGTTGGTGGGCTCGTCGAGCAGCAGCAGGCCCGCGTCGTCGAGCATCAACTTCGCGAGCGCCACGCGGCTCTTCTCACCGCCGCTCAGCGACCGAATCGTCTTGAAGGCATCATCGCCATGGAAGAGCAGGCGGCCGAGAAAGGTACGCAGCGTTTCATCGGGAAGGCCGAAGGCATCCTGCAGCTCGGTGAGCACCGTCTTGCTGGGGTCGAGATCGGCGAGGTGCTGGTCGTAATAGCGCATGGCGACGCGCGGGCCGACCTTGACGCGCCCCGCCAGCGGGCGCAGCTCGCCGAGTAACGCCTTCAACAGACTCGTCTTCCCGGACCCGTTTGCCCCAACGATCGCGACCCGCTCGCCGGCATTGACGGTGAATGCCGGGACTTTCAGTCCCCACCCCAAGCCTCCCACGGAGGGGGAGGGATAGGACAACGTAAGGCCGTCGCTCTGAAAGATCAGGTCGCTGGTGACCGACGCCTTGAGCCGGATGCGGATCTGCTGATCGTCGGCAGGCGGTGCGACGCGTGCCAGACGGTCCAGCCGAGTCTGGCGGCCGCGCGCCTCGCGGGCGCGCTGCCCGGCTTTGTAACGGCGGATGAACTCCTCGGTTCGGGCGATGTACTCCTGCTGCGCCTCGTACTCCTTCTGCCTGACGGCCCGGCGTTCGCGCCGTAAGCGGACGTACTGACGGTAATTCCCGGGGTACCATTCGCCCACCCCGGCCTGGAGCTCCAGGATGTCGTCGGCCGTGTGCTCGAGGAAGCGGCGGTCATGGGAGACGATCAGCATGCCGGCCCGCGATAGGCGCAGGAAGCCTTCCAACCACTCGATGGCTTCGAGGTCGAGGTGATTCGTCGGTTCGTCGAGCAGCAGCAAATCAGCGTCCTGCAGCAGGAGCTTGGCAAGCGCCAGGCGACGTCGCTGCCCACCGCTGAGCGCACCAGGGGCCAGCGCCTGGTCGGCCTCGGTCAGACCGACGCCGTGCAGGACCTCGGCGACCCGGTTGTCGTACGCGTAGCCGTCGAGCCGCTCGTACTCGTGCTGCACGACGCCATAGTCCTCCACCAGGACAACCTGCTCAGCTCCGTTCGCCCGGGCCATGGCGGCCTCCAACCCCTCCAGACGTCCGCGCAGGCTGAGAATGTCAGGCCGGCTGTGTAGCGCGTCGGCGTACACACTCTCGTGCGGTCCCGCTTCCAACTCCTGCGCCAGGTAGGCTGTACGAGTTCGCGGCGCCAGCGTCAGCGATCCTGCCACCGGGGTGACGTCGCCGGAAATGGCTTTGAGCAGGCTCGACTTGCCGCTGCCGTTGGCGCCGACGATCCCCAGCCGCTGGCGCGGCTCGACCTGGAACGTCAGGTCGCTGAGCACCTCGGTGGCGCCGTACATGAGTTTGAGCCGGTCGGCGCGAAGCAGCGGCATGGCAGGGAAAGTGTACCGGCCCATTTCTGGGAATAAACCTGGGACTGATTCGGTTTGCGATCCTGTACTGCATTTTCAGCGCAATGAAATGAGGGTTCGTTGATGACAGGATTGCTCGCCCAGACCAACGCCTACATCCGTGACGCCGAACGGCAACACCGTGATCTCAAGGCCCGCCAGGACCAGGTTCGACGCCCGATCCAGTTGATCGACCGGCTGCTGCAGGAGCTCGAGGAGATGAACTTGAAGGGAATGAAGCGGGTCCCGACCTCCTATGAGCCCCGCCTGGGTGAGATCCTGACCCTGGTGACGCCGATCGCCGTTATGCCGGACCAGGTCGCCAATATCAAGGTTAAGGTCGGAATCACGAAGCTGATGGATGCCCTCTTCGCGGTCGAGGAAACGCTGTTCAGCGAACGGAACGGGATTTCCATCGAGCCGGAGGTCGAGACCTTCGACCCCGGGCTCGTTACCGCCGCCTAAAACTCTTCTTCGCAGCAACGCTGACGCGGCAGTACCATAGCGCCGTGCCAAGTCCGCTCGATCTCATGCTGCGCCTGCTGGTGGCGCTTATCTTGGGCGCTGTCGTCGGCCTCGAGCGCGAGCGCCAGGAGCGGGCGGCCGGGCTTCGGACCGTGACCATGGTGTCGCTCGGATCGTGCCTGTTCACGATCGTGGGCGCGTACGGCTTCCCGAACACGGATCCCTCCCGGGTCGCGGCCCAGATCGTGACCGGCATCGGCTTCCTGGGGGCGGGAACGATCTTCCTTCGCAAGGACCTGGTCCGTGGGCTGACGACCGCCGCGACCATCTGGGCAGTCGCCGCGATCGGCATGGCGGCCGGGACTTCGCAATACATCGTCGCCCTTTTCACGACGCTGTTGATTCTGTCCGTACTCATGGTGTTGAAGCCGATCGAAAAGCGCTTCTTCAAGCGACCGAGCGAGGCTCTGGTCAGCCTCGTCGTCCCGCGGGGCGAGGGCGAGATCGAGCGGGTGCGGGCCGCGCTGGCCACGATCGGCGCCTTTCCAATGTCGATCCGGATTCACGAGCTCAATGACACCGATGACCGGCTGGAAATCGATGTTGGGCTGCCCGCGCATCGGACGACCTCTGACTTATTGCGGCAGCTGCGCACGATGGAGGGCGCGAAGCAGATCCTCATCACCAGGGACCTGATCGAGGATCGGGTTCGCGCCGGGAATTGATACAATGGCTCCCTAAGTAATGGGAGGTGGTGCCCATGGCATTAATTGACTTAAGTGAGAGCGGCGGGTAACACCGCCGCTCTTTCTTTTTCCGCCCTTAGCGCTTAAAGATCGGTTTCCGCTTCTCGAGAAAAGCGCGGATCGCCTCCTGGGCATCGGGCGTCTCCGCGGCCAGGGCCTGCAGCTGTGATTCGAGTTCGAGCGTTTGCTCCAGATCGAGATGGAGCGCCCGATCCATCCCTCGCTTGATCAAGGCGTACGTCTGGCGCGGTCCTGCCGCCAGGTGACGGGCTCGTTCCATCGCCGCCGGCATCAGCTGCTCAGGCGGGACGACCGCAACCACCAGCCCCAGCCTCAGCGCCTCGTCTGCGCTCACAGGATCACCGGTGATGGCCAGCTCGGTGGCCTTGCTCAAGCCGAGCATCCGCGTGAGGAAAAACAGACTGCCAGCGTCTGGCACCAGGCCGACCCGCACGAAGACCACGATCAGCTGCGCGCCGGCCGCCGCGAGGCGCAAGTCACAGGCGAGCGCGAGGCTCAGACCGGCGCCGGCCGCGGTGCCGTTGAGCGCAGCGATCATCGGCTTGGGGCAGGCGCGAATGGCGCGGATCATCGGCGTGTAATTCGTGCGGAGGTCTGCGCCCAGGTCGTTGTCGCCGGCCAGCGCCCGCGCGTTCACGTCTTTGAGGTCGGCGCCCGCGCAGAAAGCGCGCCCGGCTCCGGTGAGGACGATCGCCCCTACCTCGGGGTCCCGTCCCGCCGTCTCCACCTCCGTGCGCAGCGCATGGGTCGTCTCGCGGTTGAGCGCATTGAGCGCCTCCGGCCGGTTGAGGGTCAGGATGCGGACCGCGCCATCCCGGGTGCTGAGGACGACGTCGCTCATCGCCCGCTGAAGCGGCCCGGGCGCTTTTCGAGGAAGGCGCGCATGCCCTCGCGTTTGTCCTCCGAGGCAAACAGAAGGTAGAAGAGCTTGCGCTCGAACTCGAGACCCGGCGCAAGGCCGACTTCCATGGCGTGGTTGACCGCCTCCTTTCCCAGGCGAACGGCGAGCGGTGGGCGGGTGGCGATCACCTGCGCCAGGCGCTTGGCTTCCTCCAGCTGCGCGCCGGCGGGGACCACCCGATTGACCAGCCCCATCCGCTCGGCGTCGACGGCGCGCACCGGATCCCCGATGAGCACCGCCTCCATGGCGCGGACCTTTCCCGCGCTTCGGGCCCAGCGTTGTGTCCCCCCGGCCCCCGGAATGATCCCGATCTTGACTTCGGGCTGACCGAACTGGGCCGTCTCGGAGGCCACGACCAAGTCGCACATCAGGGCCAGCTCGCAGCCGCCGCCGAGCGCGTAGCCTGAGACTGCGGCGATCACCGGCTTGTGGATCGCCCGGAATCGGGTCCAGTGGGCGAAATTGTCATTGTTCAGAACCTCAACGGCACCGGCGTCGGCCATCTGTGCAATGTCGGCCCCCGCCGCGAAGGCGCGGTCGTCGCCGGTAAGGACCATGCAGCGGATGGCCTCGTTAAGATCGAACGTCTCGAGCGCATCGACCAGCTCGGCAATGGTCTGATGGTTGAGCGCGTTGCGGACCTGCGGCCGGTTGATCGTCACGATGCCCACGGGGCCGTCGACCTCGGTGAGCACGAAGTCGTACGACATCAGCACCCTCCTTGCCGGCCAAGTCTAGCCCGCAGCACAGCCGCGGACCGCGCCAGCCGAGGGCCGGATTGGCGTTATAGGGTGGTGAACCGGCGCCTCCTGCTGTTCGCGCCAGCCGCTGCGCTCCTCCTCCTTCCCCTGACAGCGCTGGCCGAGGATCAGCCATTCAAGACCGTGGTCGACAACATCGTGCCCAAGACGGCGGGCCTCACCATCCAGGGGACGGCGGGCGGCTGCGACCTGATGCTCCAGAACCAGACAGGCCAGGATGTGATTCTTCTGGACATGAGCAAACCGCCGAAGCCTTTCCGCTTCGCGGCCCAGCCCAAGACGGCGACGCCTCGACCTCCCATCCCCGTTCATCTACCGGCCGCCGGCGTGTGGCCCTGCGCCAGCCTTCCCGCGGTCAATGAGGACCAGCGCTGGAATCACGCCGAGACGACGGTCGGCATCTGGAGCGTGAATGGGACCGTCGGCGCGCTCAGCTTCAAGCTGACGGCACGGACGGTCTACGATCCCGCGCTCGACCCGCCGTCCGACTGGAGCCTGTATCTTCGGTGGGGAGCGGGGATCGCGGTTGCCGGCGGCGTGCTCATCGCCATCCCTTACCTGTTCACCAAGCGGCGCGAGATCCTCGGCGGCAGCAAGAAAACCTCCTGACGAAAAGTCGCGAAACTTGGCTCTAGACGGAGCCGGACCCTGCCCATATAATCCGGGCAGTCTAGTCGAGGAGGAAGGCCGCGCAACTCAGAAAGCGCCAGTATGGACGTTGCTTTTCTGATAGCGGCTGTGTAGAGTCGGTTCAATGATTGGGGAAGCGCGAGCCTCCGTCGGCCGGCGGGTCACGGGCCTGGGGACCACGAGCGTCTCGACCGGTAAGAAGGTTCTCATCCTCGTCGGGTTTTGCACCGCGCAACTCCTCGACGTCACCACCACGCACATCGGCCTCTCGCAGGGCCGGCAGGAGATGAACGGTATCGCCGCGTGGATCATCCAGAACAACGGCGAGCTCGCCGTCTACGCGTTGAAGCTATCGCTGGTGGCGGCCCTCGTTGGTTTCCTCCTCGTGTTCGGTCGAAGCCGTGCCGTCTGGAATGCCTACCTGATCGCCGCCTGGATCACCACCTTTGCCGTGATCAACAACCTCTATCGACTCTTGAGTTAACCGGGCGGGGCCTCAAGGCCGCTGAAGACTAGATTGTGCAGGTGGGGCCTGCAGCAACGACGTTCGGCGAGTTCCTGACGCCCGTCTTTTTCTATGTCGTCATCGCCGCCTACATGGCGTTCGTGCTGGCATCGGCCTGGCAGTTCTCGCGCCGGCCGGAGCCGGGTCGTGTCATGCGCGCTATCAACCTGACGCTGGTCCCACTCGGTGTGCTGGTGGCGCTGGTGGGGGTGCTGGCGGCGAGTTTCAACGCCTTTGCCCAGCAGGAGGGAACGCCGAGCACCAACTGGGCGATCGTGATGGTGGCCCTCGGCCTGGGCGGGGCGTCCCTGCTGCTGGCCGTCGAAGGGTTCGTGCTGCGCAGCCGGGTCCATTCATCGACCGAGGACCGCCGCGCCATCGGGCTTCGCAGCCTCAGCCTGATCGCGACCACGGTGCCGCTCGTCGTGCTCGGCACCCTGTTCATCGCGATCGCGCTTCGCCTTTCGGTTTGACGCGAAGCTGACGCCGGCCTGCGATATACTTGACCGGGTCGATCAACTTTTGAAGGGTCCCCGCTCCAGCGTGAAAAAGCGGGGAGAAGGGTCAGTACGGTGCGCATGCGCTTTTCGATGAAAACCGAATACGGCGTGCGGGCTGTCCTCGAGCTGGCGGGCCATGCTGGCCGTGGCGCGCTGCAGAGTAGCGAGATCGCCCGCCGCCAGGGGATCCCGGGCCCCTTTCTCGACCAGGTGCTGATGATCCTGCGCCGTGCCGGCTTCATCACCTCGACGCGCGGGCCGCACGGCGGGCACGAGCTGGCCCGCGGACCGGAGGAGATTCGCCTCGACCAGGTGATCGACTGTCTCGAGGGGAACGGCGCCAAGAGCCGCCAGCCGGACGGCGCGCAGCCCGGCGACAGCCGGCTGCTGGCTCACGTTACGGAAAAGGCGGAGGAGGCCGCCCGCGATGTCTTCGCCTCGCACACGCTGGCCGACTGCCTGCGTCTGCGCCGGCTCGAGCCGCGTGTTTTCCATGGCATCTTCCACGCAGGTGTGGCCAAGCCGCGAGGGAGTTGATGTCCGAGCGGTCTCTGACGTCCGAGCAGCGACAGCGATACGCCCGCCATCTCGCTCTCGGCGAGGTGGGGACCGCCGGCCAGCAGAAACTGCTGCGGGCGAAGGTGCTCATCGTCGGCGTGGGCGCACTCGGCTCTCCAGTCGCGCTCTACCTCGCGGCATCCGGGGTGGGCACCATCGGCCTCGCCGACCACGACCACGTGCGGCTTTCCAATCTTCAGCGCCAGATCATCCACACGATGGAGGGGTTGAACCGGTCAAAAGTCGACGGCGCGGCCCGCACGGTCAGCGCGTTGAATCCGGACATCAAGGTAGAGACAATCGAGGCGACGGTCGATGAACGCAATGCCATGGACCTCCTCGATCGCTACGAGGTCATCGTCGACGGCACCGATTCATTTCGCGCCCGCTACCTGCTCAGCGACGCCGCCTACCTGCTGCGCAAACCCCTGGTCCACGGCAGCATCTTTCGCATCGAGGGCCAGGTGACCGTGTTCGTCCCGGGCCGCGGCTGCTACCGCTGCCTCTATCCGGAGCCTCCGCCGGCGGGTGCGATCGAGGAGTCCGAGAACGTCGGCGTCTTCGCGGCCCTGCCCGGCATCATCGGCACCATCCAGGCGGCCGAAACGATCAAGCTGATCACGGGCGTCGGCGACGGGCTCGTCAACCGCGTGCTCCTGCACGACACCATGGCGATGACATTCCGTGAGGTCCGCTACCGCCGCAACCGCGCCTGCCCGGTCTGCGGCGATCATCCGACGGTGCACAGTCTCGTCGACTATGACGCATTCGTCCTGGAGGCCCGTTCATGACCGATGCGCGTCATCACCGGCAACGGATCCTCGCTGAGGTGGGCGAATCAGGCCAGCAGCGGCTGGAGCGCGCGGCCGTCGCGATCGTCGGTGTGGGCGGTCTCGGCTCGCCGGTCGCGCTCTATCTTGCGGCGGCCGGTGTGGGCCGGCTTGGACTGATCGACGATCAACAGGTCGAACGATCGAACCTGAACCGCCAGGTCATCTACGAGGAAGCCGACATTGGCCGGTCGAAAGTCGAGGCGGCCGCCGGCCGGCTGCTCCGGCTCGACGCCGGGCTCCGCATCGACGCTCGCCGTGAGAACGTGCGAGCCTCCAATGTGGCCGAGCTGTTTGCGGAGTACGACGTGGTGGTCGATGGTACCGACGCGTTCGAGACGAAGTTTCTCCTCAACGACGCCGCGGTGCTGCTGCGCAAACCACTGGTTCACGGCGCCGTGCTGCGCTGGGGCGGACAGGTGACGACGGTCTTGCCGGACGCTCCCTGCTTGCGCTGCCTCTTCCGTGAGCCCCCCGAGCCCGGTGACGTGCAGACCTGCGAAGAGGCGGGCATCATCGGCGCCGCAACGGGCGTCATCGGCAGCGTGCAGGGGGAGGAAGTCATCAAGGTCCTTCTGGGAGTGGGAAATCCACTCAGCGGCCGCATCTTTCAGCACGACGGGCTACTGGGTGAGACGCGGACGACGATGTTTCCGCGCGATCCCGAATGCCCGGTCTGCTCATCGCGGGCGCGCATCAGAGACCTCGCGCACTACGAGGAGCAGGTCTCACCGCGCGGTCACGTCCTCGTCTGATGCCGGCGCCGGCGGAGATCGGCGTGTTCGGCGGTTCCGGATTCTATGAATGGTTCAGCGGCGCGGAGCTGGTCACGATGGAGACACCGTACGGCACGCCCAGCGCGCCGATCTCGGTGGCGGATGTCGCGGGCCGTCGCGTGGCGTTCCTTCCGCGCCATGGCCCGCGCCACACGATTCCCGCGCCCTTCGTCAATTACCGAGCCAATGTGTGGGCGATGCATGAGCTGGGCGTGCGCCGCATCATCGGCCCCTCGGCAGTCGGCAGCCTCCAGCCGGACCTGCATCCAGGCGACCTGGTGATCTGCGACCAGTTCATCGACCGCACCAGCGGCCGATCGGACACCTATTACCCCGGGCCGGAGGTGGTGCACATCAGCGCCGCCGATCCGTATTGTCCCGAGCTGCGCGCGCTGGCCGGAGGCGTTGCCCGGGAACAGGCCATGCGCTTTCGCCCCGCCGGGACCGTCGTCGTCGTGCAGGGCCCTCGCTTCTCGACGCGCGCTGAGAGCCGCTGGTACGGGCGGATGGGTTGGGACATCGTCGGCATGACCCAGTATCCGGAGGTGATCCTCGCGCGCGAGCTCCAGATGTGCTACCTGAATCTCTCGCTCGTCACGGACTACGACGCGGGCGTCGAGGGCGCGCCCGAAGTGGCAGCGGTGCAGGCCCAGGAGGTGATGCGGGTGCTGGCTGCCAACATCGCCCGCGTCCGCGACCTTCTCGCCACCCTCATTCCGATCATCCCCGCGACTCCGAGCTGCGACTGCCAGCGTTCGCTGCAAGGCGCCCGCATGTGACCCACCAGCCGGGATCCACCGAACCGAGCTGGCATCTCGGGCGCGGATGCGAGCGATCCGTGCGTTGGCTCCTGTGCGCGCTCGGTTACGCATCGACGGATGCGCTCCCTCGCGTGCTCGTCGCCGCCTTCGTCTCATCTCGCCCCGCATCCCGATCTGCGGCGCCCGGCCGGTGGAGCCCGGCTATAAAAGAAGAAAGGCCGAGATTGGGGTCTCGGCCTTCAAGGAAGGGGAAGCGGGATCACGATATCTGTGGCGGTGTTAAGGACCAGTGAAGAGGCGGTAACGGCGCTGTCACAGGAGAGGATCGGACGCCGATTGAGCGTCAGCTATAGTCCCCAGCAATGAAGGTGCTGATCACCGGCGGGGCCGGCTTCATTGGTCAGCGCACCGGCGAGCATCTGATGAAGCAGGGGCACCAGGTCACCATCCTCGACAACCTCTCGCCTCCGGCGCACGACGGCCCGCCAGCGCTTCCGGCGGGCATGGAGTTGGTCGAGGGAGATGTCCGCAAGCGGGAGGACTGGGTGAAGGCGCTCAGGGAGAACGAGGTCGTCCTGCACCTCGCGGATCACCACGACTACCTGCCGTCCTTCAGCAAACTCTTCCACATCAATGCCGTCGGCACCGCGATTCTCTTCGAGCTGCTGCTGGAAGGGAAGACCTCGGTGCGCCGGGTGGTGCTCGGCTCCTCGATGGCCGTCTACGGTGAGGGGCGATACCGTTGCGGCAAGGACGGCGACGTGTATCCGCAGCCCCGCCGTGTCGATGCGCTCGAGCGCGGTGTCTGGGATCCTCCCTGCCCCATCTGCGGCGGAGCGATCACGCCGATGGTCACCGACGAGTCGGTGGCCCGACCCACGAGCGCCTACGGCTTGAGCAAGCTGGCGCAGGAAGAATTGGTCCGGCTGCTCGGCGAGCGCCACGGGATCGAGTGGATCATCCTTCGCTACGGCGCGGTCCAGGGACGGGCGCAGCCCTTTCAGAATGCCTACTACGGAGCCCTACGGATCTTTGCGCTCCGGCTCGCGCACCAGCAGACCCCCCAGCTGCTCGAGGACGGGAACCAGCTCCGCGATTTCATCGACGTCGACGACGTGGCGCGCGCCAACGTGGCTGCGCTCGCCGGGCTGCCGCCCGGCGCCTACAACGTCGCGAGCGGGCGCGCGCACACCGTGATGGACCTGGCGCGCATCCTCCTGCGCGTCGCAGAGCGCGACATCGTGCCGGAAACGCCGGGTCGCTATCGCGTGGGTGATCCTCGGCACGCGGTGCCCGATGTCAGCCGCATGAAGGCGGCGGGCTGGGAAGCGCAGATCGGACTCGAGGCGATGGCGCGCGAATACTGGCAATGGCTGACGGCGCAGCCCAACCTCGACACCTACTTCGAGGGAGCCGACCATCTGATGGAGCGCACCGGCACCGTCCGCGTGGCTCGATGACCCAGAACGGAACGCGCCGCTTTCCGATCCGCTACGCGACCCAGCGCTGGACGGACGGCAAGTGGCTCTACGGGGGCCTTTTCGTCGTGGGCTTGGTGCTGATTGCCTTCAACCTCTACCGGGGCCTGCCAATCCTGTCCTTCGTCCCGGTGACCGTCCTCTGCGGCGTCATCCTGGCGGCCTTCTGGTTGATGCAGAAATTTTCGTACCTGGAGATCTCGGATGACGGGCTGCGGGTTCGCTACCTGCTCCGTCACCTCGAGCTTCCCTATAACGTGGTGGCGCGCGTGCGACGCCAGCCGCTCGAGGTGGCGTTCCAGCCGGCGGAACGCCGCCGCTTCGTGAACCGCTTCGTGCGCCGCCTGGGACGCGAGCCGGCCGCCTACATCCGGCTCGATCGCCGCCAACCCGACCTCGTGGAGTCAGCGGAACGGAAACTCGGTCCGCGGCTGGTGGCAGGGGCGGACATCGTCGTCCCGATTGCCCGCGTGGATGAGTTCGTGGCGGAAATCAAGAACCGGGTGCGCGGTCAAGCGAGTTGACACAGTCGCGCGCCGCCTGGTGGCGCCTCGACCGGCGCGACCTCTACTGGCTGCTCGCGCTGACGCTGGTCGCGGGGATCCTTCGTTTTGGCAGCCCGATCTTTCTGGATGTCTTCGCCCACCCCGCATCGTCGGCGCCCATCAGCGCCTGGGGCATCGGCCACAACTATCAGGACCCGTCACTTCCCGGCCTGGGCAAGCCGAACGACATCGCTCCCAACTCGCCCTTCGTGTTCGACGAGCTCTACTTCGCCAACGACGCCCACAATGACCTGCTGGGTCGCGATTACTTCGATCCCGAGCCGCCGCTCGCCAAGCTGATCATCGCGCTCGGCATCCAGCTCTTCGGTTTCAACTCCTTCGGCTGGCGCTTCATGCCGGCGCTCTTCGGCACTGCGCTCATCCCGCTGATGTACATGCTGGCCCGCCAGTTGCTGACCGTCCGATTCTTTGCCGTTGCCGCCGGCGTGCTGACCGCCTTCGACGGGATGACGTTCGTCGAGTCGCGGACCGCGGTCATCGACATCATCCCGATCACGCTGGTGGTGCTCGCCTATCTCTTCTTCCACCTCCATCTCAACGCGGACAGCGTCTCCCGCCAGCGGTGGATGATCGTGCTGACGGGCATCACGCTCGGCCTGGCGCTCGGATCCAAATGGACGACGCTGGCGGCCTACGGCACCATCGTCGTCATCCTGGCGTTCCGGCTCATCGTTCGCTGGACCCGGTACGACGGCGCCACCGGCGGCATCGCGCTGCTCAGCCTCGCCTTGCTGCCTGGGGTCGTGTACGCCCTGAGCTTTACCCGCTACCTGATGATCACGCACGGCATCACGAATCTCCCGCAGCCGGCGCTGTCCTTTATCCCCTTTCACTTCAACCCGGGGGGAGCCTGGACCGAGCTCCGGGATTGGCACTGGCAGACCTGGCACTACCACATCACCCTGACGGCGCCGCACATCTTCTACAGTCCGTGGTGGTCGTGGCCGCTCGACTTCCGCCCGGTCGTCTACTACTACACCGATAAGGGTCTCGGTATCGACCAGACGAGCGGGGCCCCGCTGGTGGCGGAGATCTTCAACCTCGGCAACCCCGTGATCTGGTGGGCCGCCACCGGTTCCCTGCTGGGGATCGTGGGCGGGTTGCCGGCGCTGATCCGCGACTACCGCTCGCGCCACGCGCTGGAGCCGGCCGAAGCCGCGCTTCGTGACGCGGCGGGTCCCGTGCAGCAGCGTCTCTACCTGTCGATCTTCATTCTCGTCGCCTTTTTCGCGGCCTGGCTGCCATTCTCCCGGGTACCGCGTGGGCTCTTCCTTTATCACATGCTCGGCGGGTTGCCGCCGATGTTCCTGGCGCTGGCGCTGACGCTCACCTACCTGCGCACCTTGCGCGGTCGCCTGCCCGGGTTCGCGATACGCGTCAGCGGGGCGGTGCCAGCCTATGCCTACCTGCTGATGGTCGTGGGCTTCTTCATCTACTTCTATCCGCTCTGGACCGGACTGCCGCTCACGGCCGATGCCTTGAACAACCACGTCTGGTTCGCCTTCGTCAAACCGCTGCCCAACTGGTGCCTCTGCTACTGGACCTCCCCGGGCTAGCGCTGGTTGCCGGCTGCCTGGTCCTGGGCCTGGGCCTGGCTGCGGGCGGGCCGCCCTGGCTGACAACGGGCGAGCGCATCGTCATCGGCCTGGTGCTGGCCGTGGTCGGGCTGACGATGGTGGGCTACGTCGCCGCGCTGGCCATCGGCGTCACGGTCGGCCTGGTCCTGCTGCTGGCGCTCGCGGGAATTGCCGCGGGTGGCTGGTTGCTCTGGCGTCACCGCGGATGGATCCGCGCGCAGGCCGCATCACCTCGCTCAGTGCTCTTGCCCGGTGTCGTGGCCGCGCTCGCGCTGGGCATGGGGTACCTCTTTGCGCGCGCGGTCGAGGTCACGCCCGACGCCTGGCTGGCCCATTACAACAACACCTGGTCGGACTGGTCGTTCCACGCCAGCTACACCACCGCCTTCGTCTACGGCCACAACCTGCCGCCGCAGAATCCAATCTTCGCCGGAACGCCTTTCCGCTATCCCTTCGCGCCCGACTTCGGCACTGCCTTGCTGATCGCCGGCGGCTGGAGCATCCCCGCGGCGCTGGCCTGGCCGAGCTGGGCGATGACCGTGCTCGCGCTCAGCGGACTCATCCTTTGGGCGCGCCGGCTTAGCGGCGGAATCGGCGCGGGCGTGATCGCGGTCACGCTGACCTTGCTCGGTGGGGGCATCGGGTTTTTGGTCTTCTTCGGTGACGCGGCACGGCCCGGGCTGATCAACACCCTGATGCACATCCCTCGCAGCTACGACCGCTCGTGCCCGCTGCCGAACCTGCCGCCTGACCCGTCATGCCTGGACCCGAGCTTCAACATCCAGTGGTACAACCCGATCCTTTCCTACTACCTCCCACAGCGAAGCTTTGTCTTCGGCGCGGCCATGGTGATGGCGGTCCTGTTGCTGCTGACGCCGCCGCTCCTCAGCACGCCATTCTTCCGCTGGCGCGAGACGGTTGCCACGATCCGGTCGGCGTGGCGGCGGTGGACGCTGAAGAGCGAGGCGGTCGCCTTCCTGGTCGCCGGCGGACTGACCGGCCTTTTACCCCTCTTCCACGTCCACAGCCTGCTGGTGCTCGGCATCGTCACCGGCTGCTGGGCGCTGCTCTTTCCGCGCCCGGCATGGCTCGGATTCTTTGCGGTGACGCTGCTGCTTGCCATGCCGCGCCTGCTGATGGCGGTGCCGGGCGACCCCGGCGCCCCACCCGAGCACCAGTACCCGCGGTGGTTGATCGGCTGGGTGTCGGGAACCGACTTTCCGCCCTGGTTCTGGATCAAGAACACCGGTCTGTTCTGGCCGCTGCTCCTGGTCGCACTGCTGAGCCCGCTGGCACTGCGCGGTCGCGCCCGCCTCATCATCGCGCCTTTCAGCCTCGTCTTCCTCGCCGCCAACCTGGTCAAGTTTCAACCCTGGGATTGGGACAACAGCAAGCTGCTGGTGTTCTGGTACATGGCCAGCGCGGTGGCGGTGGGCGCGATACTGGTCCGCCTCGCCCGCGCGCACCTGGTCGGCGCCCTCGTGGCGGTGACGATCTGGCTCAGCCTGATTGCATCCGGTGTCCTCTCGCTGATGCAGTTTTTGCCACCGCAGGGGCCGGCCTATGTCTGGTTTTCGAGTGAAGAGGTGCAGCTCGCCGCGCAGCTGCGCCGGCAGACGCCGCCGCGCGCGGTGTTCGTGACGGGACAGGAGCCGAACAATCCGATCGCGGACCTGGCCGGGCGCCCGGTGTTGATGAGCTACCCGGGATGGCTCTGGAGCTATGGGATCAACTACACGCAGCGGGAAGCGGATATCGCTCGTATCTACCACGGCGGGCCGGAGGCGATCGGCCTGCTGCGCCAGTACCACGCCGACTACATCGTGATCGGGCCGGCGGAACGCACCGTCTTTCAGCCGGACGCCAACTACTTCAACGCGCAGTTCCGGCTCGTGCTGCACACGCCGAACTACGACATCTACGCCGTGCATTGAGGCGATTAGAATGCAGGCGTGCTGACGCGCTTCCTCATTCATATCGTCGCTTTGCTCTTCGTCTTTTACGTGGTCTGGGGCATTCGTGGTGGCAACCTCTGGTTGGCGGTGGTGATGGCGCTGATCCTCGCCGTGGTCAACACGATCATCCGTCCGGTCCTGTTGATCCTGACGCTGCCGGTCACGATCGTGACGTTGGGATTGTTCGTCATCGTGCTGAACGCGCTCCTTTTCGGCCTCTCCTTCCTCGTGCTGCAGGGCATCATGAACGTCCACTTCGTGGTGGGCTTCGGCCTGATCCTGATCGGCTACCTGATCTACGTGATCGTCAGCACCGTGCTCACGCACCTGCTCTAACCAGGTTCGCCCCGCCGATCAAAAGGCCCAATAGCCGCGGCCGAAGGCCAGCCCGAAAAAGATCAGCGCGACAAAGGACGCTGCCACGAGTGGGAGGTAGAACCAGCGGCGGGTGATCCGCCCGGCCAGCAGGAAGAGGGGGTACAGTCCGAGCAGGTAGCGGGGGATGCTCAGCCAGAAGGGCAGAAACGTGACCAGCACCGTGACCACGGTGGCGTAGACGGCGTCCGCCGGCCGCAGTCGCAACCAGCTCAGCGCCGTCGCCAGGTAGGCGGCGATGCCGCCGGCGATCTCGCCGCCGCCGACGGTGAGCTTTTCCCAGGGGACGCGCCAGCTGAGGCTGCGGACCGCGCCTTCGAGCCCGAGCCAGGGCGCGGCGAATGAATGCGACCAGTGTTCCCGCTGCACCGTGACGAAGGCGAGCGGGTCGCCGAGGACCAGCAGGTTGGTGAGGAGGTAGACGACGAAGCCAAGACCAACGAGCAGCGGAGGGACGACCAGCTGCCAGAGGCTGCGCGCGGCGCGCCGCGCCGCACCCAGCTCGACCACAAGGAAGGGCAGCAGCGCGAGCCCGGTGAGCCGCGCAGCCGAGGCCAGCCCGCCCAGCAGCCCCGCCCAGAGCCAGCGCCTGTGGCGGGCGGCCAGCACGGAGCCGAAGGTCAGGGCGCAGAAGAGTGCCTCGGTGTAACCAACCAGTAAGAAGTAGGCGGTGGGGAAGACGGTGAAGAACGCCGCCGCGCGCCAGGCCGCCCTCTCGCGACCATCGACCCGGGCGATCTCGTAGAGGAGGATGGCGGCGACCACTCCCGCAACGTTGCTGATCAGCAGGGCTGCCGTCCGCGCCGGCAACCCGACGGCGGACACCGCGCTGATCAGCGCCGGGTAGAGCGGGAAGAAGGCAATCAGGTTCCGGGCATCACCCGCCGCTTCGTAACCGTGAGTGGCGAGATAGACGTAGTGCCGCGCGTCCCACTGGTCCCACGCCCGGCCGAGCGCCGTCAGGGGGTCGGGGGCGGCGCCGAACTCGATGAGGGTCAGCGTGACCAGCACGGCCTTGACCAGCAGCGCCAGCGCCAGCAGGGTCAACCAGGGCCGGACCCGGTCCGCCGGCAGCCCGGCGATCGACGGACTTGGCGTACCATAGCGACTCGACGGCCTGCCGGCCGCGTCACGGAGTGACCTCACAAGCCTGGCTTCCTATCTTCCGGGCCATCGCCGCGGAGATCCGCGCCACGATCCCGCCGCTCGCCGGCACGCCCGCCGCACGAGAGGAGGTCGGCCTCGGTGCGGGTGGCGACCGGACCATTTATCTCGATCAGCTCGCCGAAGACATCGTGGTCCGCCACCTGGAGGAAGCGTATCGCAGCGGCCTGCGCTTCCGGCTGATCTCGGAGGAGCTCGGCGAGCGCGACTTCGGCGGCGAACCCCTGGTGCTGGCCGACCCGCTGGACGGGAGCTTCAACGCCAAGATGGGGCTGCCGTACTATGCGGTCGTGCTGGCTTTCACTGAGGGTGACCGGGTCTCCGACGTCCGCCTCGGCTATGTCCAGAACCTGGTGAGCGGCGACGAATACCACGCCATCGCTGGAGGGGGCGCGTTTCGCCGGGGTGAGCCGCTGCGCCCGGCGCTGCCGGCCTTCGACGGCCGGTCCATCCCCCTGGTCCAGCTCGATGCCCCCTCCGGTGTCGAGCCGCGCGAGCGAGCCGCACCGATCTTCGCGCACGCGGAAAAGGTTCGGCAGCTCGGCTCGGCGGCGCTCAATCTCTGTCACACCGCGAGCGGCGGGGTCGCCCTCCAGGTGACGCCCGCCCCAGTGCGATCGTTCGATCTCGCGGGGCCGCTCCTCATCCTCCGAGAGGCCGGCGGGATCGCCACCGACTTCGACGGTGGGTCGGTCGACTCCGTCTCGGTGCGGTTGGACGCCCGGACCACGCTGCTGGCCTCCCTGTCGCGCCAGATTCATGCCTACGCGCTCGAGCTCTTGCGAGTGAGGGTTTCCTGATGCTCGAGCCGGATCAGACGACCTTCCTCCTGCTTTCCTTCGAGGGCCCCGACGAGTACTCGCAGGCGGGCGGGCTGGGCGTTCGCGTCAAAGAACTGTCGCGGGCGCTGGCCGAGCGCGGCTTCGAGACGCACCTCTTCTTCGTCGGCGACCCGAAGCTTCCCGCCGACGAGAGCGCGCTCGACGGCCGGTTGTGGCTGCATCGCTGGAGTCAGTGGATCAGCCGCTATCACCCGGTCGGCGTTTACGACGGCGAAGATGACAAAGTCGCGGACCTCAACCGCAGCCTTCCGGACTCGCTGGTCAAGGATTACATCAGGCCGGCGATCGAGCGCGGCAAGACGGTGGTCGTGCTTGGCGAGGAGTGGCACCTGGCGCACGCGATGAGCCTGATCTCGGACGCGCTCTACTTCGCCGGATTGCGCGACCGCTGCCTCCTCCTCTGGAATGCGAACAACCACTTCTCTTTCCACCGCATCAACTGGGGTCAGCTCGCCTTCGTCTGCACCCTGATGACGGTGAGCCGCTACATGAAACACATCATGTGGCGCTGGGGCGTCAACCCCATCGTGGTGCCGAACGGGATCCCCGGCTCGATGATCGCCCGGGTGAGCCAGGCGCAGGTGCGCGCGGTGCGCGCCGCGGTGAATGCGCCGGCGTTTCTCTTCAAGATCGGGCGCTTCAGCCCGGACAAGCGCTGGCACCAGGCGATCGCCGCCGTCGTCCAGCTGAAAGAACGTGGGGTAACAACCCGCCTGCTGATGCGCGGTGGTCTCGAACCCTTCGGCGGTGAGGTCCTGGATTTTGCGCAGCAGCGCGGACTCCGCGTGGCGCCACTGTCCAACCGCATCGAAGATGTCGCCGGGCTGGCGAAGACGCTGCGGGACCATGCTGACGCTGACATTTGGAACGTCACCGCCTTCCTTCCGGATGACCTTCTCCCGGTGCTGTACGCTTCGGCGACCGCCACCCTGGCGAACAGCGGGCACGAGCCGTTCGGCCTCGTCGGCCTGGAAGCGATGGCCTCCGGCGGCGTCGCCTTCGTCGGCGCGACCGGTGAGGAATACGCCGAACCGTTCAAGAACGCGATCGTCATCGAGACCGAGGATGCGGCCGAGATCGTCGCCTACGTCAACCACCTGGCGGCGCATCCGGACACCGCCCGCAACTTGCGGATCGCCGCCCAGCGGACGGCGCGCGACTACACCTGGCAGCGGGTAATCGACATCTTCCTGCAACGCCTCGAATTCGTCGCCCTGAAGCAGGGACTGAGCGTTCCGTCTGAGAGGATAGAAAGCGATGCCTAACAACCTGGTCATCTACATGGTTGCGCACCAGCCGCGGCGCGTCCGCCTGCCGGCCCAGCTGATCCCGCGCGGCACCCCGCCGGAGAAGATGGATGCGCTGATCTTCGACGAGCAGATGGACCGGCGCTACTTCGACAAGGTTTCGAAGTACTGTTACCGGCCGGCCACCGAGCTCTTCCAGTCGCTGGTGGACAAAGGCATGAAGATCTCCCTTGGCTTCTCGGTCTCGCTCTTGCTCCAGATGCGACGTTTCGGTCCGGATGTGCTGGCCGGCTTCCAGAAGCTCGTCAGCCACGAGAACGTCGAGCTGATCGCGGTCGAGCCCTATCACTCCTTCATCTTTTATCTGGATATCGCCGCCTTTGCTGAGCGCATGGCGTGGGGCAAGCGACAACTCGAAGAGACCTTCCAGAAAACGATCGCCGTCACCGACACGACCGAGATGTTCATGTCCAACGACGTCTACTTCCAGTTACAGCTGAGCGGTTTTCGGGGCGCCGTCATGGATGGCCGGCCCTGGGTGATGGGCTGGCGCGAACCGACGCACCTCTACCGCTATCCCAACGAGGAGATGCGGCTCTTTACCCGCCACTACGAGCTGAGTGACGACGTCGGCTACCGCTTCAGTAACCGGCAGTGGAACGGCTGGCCACTGATGGCCGACACCTACGCGACCTGGGTCCGCCAGGCGATGGGCGAGTTCGTCTTCCTCGCCTGGGACTTCGAGACCTTCGGAGAGCACCACCGGGCTGACTCCGGCATCTTCCCCTTCATGCACGCGCTCCACGCCGACTTCGTCAAGAACAAGATGCGCTACCTGCTACCCACGGAAGCGATCGCGACCTTCAAGGATGCCCACGAGATGCCACTTCCTGAGTACGGATGTACGTGGGCTGGAGATGGCGGCATGGATTTTTTCCTTGGCAACGAGGCGCAACAGGGAATCTTCCGGCTGATGCACCACATCTACAAC
>Ga0209473_1000479_pt1 | contig 24158 bp, 24 predicted proteins | sample GraSoiAngelo_133_FD_185890 | JGI IMG/M metagenome (GOLD analysis project Ga0209473, IMG submission 185890) | Grasslands soil microbial communities from the Angelo Coastal Reserve, California, USA - 14_0929_05_20cm (SPAdes) (version 2) | ecosystem: Environmental > Terrestrial > Soil > Grasslands ...
CGGCGCGGGCAAACAAGTTTCCGAGGCGCTTGGCCGGAAACCACTGTCGACCGACTTAATGGAACGTCATCCCTTCGACGTCGAGATTTGCCGGATTCCTCCGGGGAAAGCGGCTTACCCCTATCATACCCACAGCGCCCAGTGGGAGTTCTATCACATCATCTCCGGTCACGGAATTGCGCGCCATAAAGATGGGAAGACGTCGATCGAACCAGGCGACGCCTTCATCTTCGGTCCGAACGAGCCGCATCAGCTAATTAATGAGGGTGATCAAGACCTGGTAATGTACGTGGTCGCCGACAATCCTATCTCCGAGTCGGCTTATTATCCCGATAGTAAGAAATGGCTCGTTCGCTGCCCTGAGCGCGCTATCCTTCGATCCGACCCGCTCGATTACTTCGACGGCGAAGAGTAGTTCGCCGTAGCACAGCCATCTTGGCTGTGAGGCCAACGGGCATCTTGCCCGTTGCTGGGATATATACTAACCGGGCAAGATGCCCGGTTGCCCCACAGGCTGGAAGCCCGTGCTACGACCCCATGTAGTAGCCCCCGTTCACGTTCAAGACATGACCGGTGATATAAGAAGCCATAGGTGAAGCCAGGAAAAGAATGGCGTTCACGATCTCATTGGCCTCACCGAGACGGCCCAATGGAATTTGTTTAATGAAGTTCTGGGTCACTTCCTCCGGCATGCCCTTGCTCATTCCGACGTCGATGAAGCCGGGTGCGACGGCGTTAACGGTAATTTGGTTCCGGGCCAGCTCGCGAGCCGAGACCTTAGTCAGCGCGATGATGGCAGCTTTGCTCGAAGAGTAGTTAGCCTGCCCGAACAATCCCATCTGTCCGCTAACGGATGAGAGATTGATGACGCGTCCACCGTTGTGCAAAACAGCACCGGCTTTTTGAGTGACATTGAAGGTGCCAACCAGGTTCACGCGCAGGACGTTTTCAAATTCCTCGAGCGTCATTTTTTTGATGGTGCGATCCCGAATGATTCCAGAGTTATTGACAAGCACGTCCAGGCCACCGCGCTTGTCGCCGATCTCCATCATCATGGATTCGACTTGGGCCGGGTCACTGACGTCACATTCGATGATGAGAGGATCAGCCAGCGTATCTGCGACCTTCTGAGCATCTGCTTTATTTTTTCCATCGGGGTCGGCGACGTAATTGATCACACACTTCGCGTTGCACTCCCCAAACGCTTTGATTGTTGCGGCGCCGATACCGCGCGAGCTGCCGGTCACCAGCATCACTTTTCCACTAAAATCCAAAGGATCTTTCATTTACGATTGTTTCTGCGAAAAACGACGAATCACGAGCGCAATCGGCAGGCCAATCAAAACCATGTGAACGATCACGGCGGTCACGTCTCTCGAAATGGAATGGTGTGCGTTAACGAACGCGAGCGGCACGACCAACCAATACATGAAAACGTAGACCCCAATTCCATAAAGCAATCCCGATGTAACGGCGTGCTGGGTTAGAAAACTGAATTGTCGACTGCCCACGTAAAACACCGATGCCGCCGTAAACGCGATCGAGAAATGAATGGCGAGACCCAACCCAGCCGTCGCCATTCCTCCTTCGAATGATTGGGAACCGAGCAAACCGCTTGCGATACCCTGTAACATTCGAATTGATCCCGTGCCTTTGAGCTCTGCGATTACAAACGCGGAGGCGATATCCAAAATTCCCGCAATCAAGCCAGCTATCGCGATTGCCGGAATGGCCCATGATTTTGCCTGCGATGCGTTCATGTAAGGTCCCGCTACTAGGCTAGAATGCCATTGCCCGTCAAACGATTACCGTTAAGATTTCGGCGCTTTCTGTAGCGGCGCTCTATGAGCGCCGTGGTCGAAGGAAAACGGCGGTCATAGACCGCCGCTACAAATACTTAAATGGCTTTACCGATTCGCATTCTTACTGCGGTTCCGATCTGCGATGGACACGACAGCGCCATTAACACCATTAATCTCGAATTTATCCGGCATGGAATCGAAGTCGTTTACCTCGGATTTCATCGTTATGTCGGCGATATTGTGCGCGCGGCTATCCAAGAGGATGTGGCCGCGATCGGGATTTCCAGTTACAACGGCGGTCACATCGATTTTTTTGCCGATGTCGTTAGCCAATTGAAGAAGAACGGCGCTAATGACATAGCAGTTTTCGGCGGGGGCGGGGGCACGATTACGCACGACGACGCCCGGCAAATGAAGCGCAAAGGCGTCGACGAAATTTTTTTTGCCGGCACGTCGCTCACGGAAATGGCCGACTATGTGAAAAAGCATTACGGCAAAAAGAAAAAGCGCCGCCTGAAATCGAAGGCCGATCTCGCGCTGGCGCGGAAATTGACCGAACTCGAAGAGGCGGCTTCGAGACGAGGAAAACATCAACCATTAAATGATGCCAGTCCGGCTCGGACCAAAGATCGAACATCTAAAGTGATTGGTTTTACCGGTCCGGGTGGCGCCGGCAAAACGACGTTGATCGATGAGCTGGTTTTGCGTTTTCTTCAGCGCGACAGCAAAACGCGCATCGCAATTTTATCGCACGACCCGAGCGTGATCGGCGAAGGCGCGTTGCTCGGCGATCGTGCCACGATGATCAACTCGCAGGACGATCGGGTGTTTATGCGCAGCATGGCCACGCGCGGGCAGGCTGGAGGACTTTCGCCAGCGACCGAAAGCTGTCTCGCGCTGCTGGCACGTTCTGGATTCGATTACGTCATCATCGAAACGGTCGGCACCGGCCAGGAGGCGCTGCCGTTTCGCAACAAACTGGTTGATCAAACCATATTGGTCATGAATCCCGATTACGGGGCGCGCTTGCAGTTGCAAAAGATTGTCATGCTCGATGTCGCCGACGTCGTGGTGGTGAACAAAACTGATCTGGAACGGGCCAAGGCCGCGTTGGCCGAAATCGAATACCGATTGACGCAGAACAAGCGCAAACAGGAAATCGTGGCCACGGTTGCCAAACGCCATCGTGATCCTGGCGTGGATGAATTGTTCGAGTTAATTACGAAGGAGACTGTAGCGGCGGTCTATGACCGCCGAAAACCAAAGGGTCGGCACTCATAGAGCGCCGCTACAGCGAAAGAAGGAAAAATGAGCAAACTTGGAGCAGTCGTTGAAGCAGTCGAAAAGCACGGGCGTTTTGTGCTCGAACAAGTCAAGCGGGCGCGGAGTGATGAAAAATTCGCGCAGGCAGTGACCGACCGCTGGAACAAGGTCAAAGCGGAAATCCCAATTTCAAAAGCGCCGACTGGATTGCCTTTGCCGCGCCTGGCTTTGCCCGAGATTGACGAGCCGGGCGAAATCGCGCGCTACCTTTTTGGCGATGGTTTGCCGGGTGAATTCCCGTATCTGAACGGCGCTTATCGCGAGATGTATCTCGAGCCGTTGCGCGAGATCGAGAGCTTCCAGAAAAACGGCGAAGCTGTAGCGGCGCGCGTGTCGCGTGCAAAACCCGCGGAGCGGCCGACACGGCCGCCGCTACAGGAGGAACCGACTCGTTTGTTTTCCGGCCTGATGCTGGCTGAGGACACGAACAAACGTTTCCATTTCTTGAGCGCGCATCAGCGCTCGAAACGTCTCAGTACCGCGTTCGATGGCCCAACCCTCTACGGAATCGATTCCGATGCCGACGGTGTCTTCGGCAAGATTGGCGAGGGTGGAGTCGCGGTCGACACGGTGGAAGACATGGTACGGCTCTACGATGGCTTTGAGCTCGGCGCTCCAAATTTTTCCGCATCGATGACAATCAGCGGTCCGGCGCCGATTATCATGGCGATGTACATCGCGGCGGCAAAACGTCGCTTCGGTGCGAAGGTGGTGCCGAATCTGCGCGGCACGATTCAGGCCGACATTTTCAAGGAAGTCCAGGCGCAGAATGAAACGATCTTTCCGACGGAAGCGTCGCTGCGTTTTCTTTGCGACATGATTGAATGGACAACGGCGAACATGCCGCGCTGGTATCCGGTTTCGATCAGTGGTTATCACATCGGCGAAGCGGGATCGACGCCGGTGCAACAAGCGGCCTATACCCTCTCCAATGGTTTCGCTTACGCCGAAATGCTAAGTGCGCGGGGCGTGCCGGTCGATCAGTTTGCACCACGGCTTTCTTTCTTCCTCGATTGCGGACTCGACGTCGAATACATCGCGCTCGCGCGTGTTTCGCGAAAAATCTGGGCGATCGGAATGCGCGACGTCTTTGGCGCGAACGCACGCGGACAGATGTTCAAACTGCACACGCAAACGAGCGGGCGGTCGCTCATCGCCGCCGAGTTCAAAAATAACCTCACCCGCACCGCGGCCGAATTGATGCTGGCCTACATGAACGGCACCAACTCGTGTCATTCAAACAGCGCCGACGAACCGTTTACCACGCCAAGCGAGGAATGGATTCGTCTTGCCGCGCATGGACAGGCAATTCTGCTCGAAGAATCCGGAATCTTTAAGCACACCATGAACATCTTGAGCGGCTCGCCCGGGATGAAAGCAGTCGAGCGCGCGGTTGAGAAAGCGATTCTCGATGAATTTCGTGAGATCGAATCGCTCGGCGGTGTGCTCGCGGCGGTGGAGAATCGTTATCAGCGCAGTCAGATCCAAAATGCCGCCCACCGTTACGAACAACAAATTTATGACGGAACGCGTCCGATCGTCGGATTAAATCGCTATCGCAACGGCGCGGATGAGATGCCTGAGGTCGAGTTGGCGAGGACTCCCCGAGCGAAACAAAAATTGCAAGTCGAGCGTTTGAAGAAGTTCAAAAAGAAAAACGCGGAGAAATCAAATCGCGCGCTGCATAAATTGGGCGCGGTGGTTGAACGCGGCGAAAACTCTTTTCCTGCGCTGTTAGAAGCGGTGGAAGTGTGTTCGCTCGGCCAAATCACCGGGCGTTTGCAGGAAATCGTCGGGCGTTTTCGTCCGATGGTGTAGCGAAAAGGAACACAGACTTACAGTCTGTGCGCGCAGCGGACTTGAACTCCGCTGACTCTGTAACAGCGGACAGAATGTCCGCTGGGCGTACAGGCAGGAATCCTGTGTTTCTCTCTACCCCGAACGCAACCGATTGGTAGGGCGAGACTCCGTCGAGCCGTCGAATCAACGAGTGCGGCTCCGCAGAGCGTCGCCCCACCAAGGAGACTTAGCCACGCTACTATTTCTTCCCGACGCGCTTTAGCTTCATGTTGTCACGATAAAACGCGAGACAGCGCGGGTCGGTGACGTGCACCGTTTTCATTGAGACGACGATATCGTCGCCAGCGAGATTGATCGTGCCCGTCCCAGTATTACCGAAACTGTCCTTCCAGGCGAACTGCGCCGCATTTCCGTTGACTTTGCCTGCGCCAGTCGCATCAGGCGTGGCGCCGTGGCCATCGGAGTAGGCCGCATCAAATGCAATCTCGAGCGCGCTGCCAATCTGATGAATGCTGAACTCAAACACCCCTTGTCCATTCAGAAATTTCTTGTCCACAAATTCGCCATCAAATTTCGCCGGTCCGGCGGCCATGACGATCCCGATCGTGGCCAAAGCAATCATCGCGAAAGGAAATGAGTGTTTTTTCATAAGCGAAGATTCAAACAGGTTGCTTCAAAGAAATCGATGAAATCGTGATGTTTGGGTGGCGTCGTCATCCCGAGCGAAAATGCCAGTCCGGCTCGGACCGAGGGATCCCGCCGCGTAACCTTTAGGCTTTCACACCGGAATCCTTCCCAGCCTTCGCATAAAAGCTACGGCGCGGCAGGCGACTTCGCTCCGCTCCGCTCAGGATGACGAGATTTTCTTACTTCCTCTCGCACTAGTAATTGCTTCGATTGCCGAGGGATTTTCCAACGCCGAAGTGTCGCCGAGTTTTTCGCCGAGATAAGCGGCACGCACGATGCGACGCATCACTTTTGCATTTCGTGTTTTCGGAATGTCGGTCACGAAAATAATCTCGCGCGGCGCCAGCGCTTTGCCGAGGTCACGCGCGACGCTTTGTTTCAACTCCTGGGCAATGTCAGCCGATGCGTTGTCGCCATTTTTCAGGACGCAAAAGCAAACCAATGCTTCGCCTTTGATCGAATCCGGCACGCCGACCGCCGCTGCTTCGCTGACGTGCGCGTGCGCGACCAGAATCGATTCGACTTCCGCCGGCCCGACGCGTTTCCCGGCAATTTTAATCGTGTCGTCGCTCCGGCCGAGAATGTACCAAAGTCCTTCATCATCAATTGCGGCCCAATCGCCGTGCACCCAAACGTCAGACCAGCGCGACCAATAGGTATCGAGATAACGCTGCGGATCCCGCCAAAATCCGCGCGTCATGCCGATCCAGGGTTCGCGAATGACGAGCTCGCCAACTTTCCCGCGAATCGAGTTTCCATTTTCGTCGACGACATCGGCCGCCATCCCAGGCAACGGTCCGGAGAACGCGCACGGCTTCATCGGCGTCAGCACATTCCCCATCAGAATGCCGCCGGAAATTTCAGTGCCGCCAGAGTAATTGATGATCGGCAGTTTTCCGCGCCCGACGACGCGAAAGAGCCAGAGCCAGGGATCCGGGTTCCACGGTTCGCCGGTTGAGGCGAATTTCCTAAGTTTCGTTAGATCGTGCCGATTAACAATTTCGTCGCCATATTTTCGGAGCGCGCGGATCAGCGTGGGCGAAACGCCCAGCACGGTGACCTTGTGATCGGTGCACAATTTCCAAACGCGATCGGGTCCTGGAAAATCGGGGGCGCCATCGTAAAGCATCATGGTAGCACCTAGCACCAGCGTCCCAAAAACGAGCCATGGACCCATCATCCACCCCATATCGGTAAGCCAGAAGAGTGTCTCGTCACCATGAAGATCAAGTCCATGCCACATGTCTTGCGCGGCCTTAATCGGGAACCCGCAGTGAGTATGTACCGCGCCTTTCGGCCGGCCGGTTGTGCCTGAGGTGTAGATGAGCATCATCACATCCTCGGCTCTCGTTTTCTCGGTGTTTGTTGTGGCTGCTGCTGTCCTCAGCGGCAGAGGTTCCTCGGTCCTGCCGCCAGCGATGGCGGCAGCTACAACCCACTCGCTGTTTTTCGTTAGCACGATCAAATGTTTCAGCGTCGGAACTTGTGCGGCCGCTTCTTCCGCGATTGGTCGCATTGCGCAAAATTTCCCGCGGCGAAAGGTTCCGTCCGCAGTGAAGAGCGCTTTACCGTCGGCGTCTTTTAGGCGCGACACGATGGCGGACACGCCAAATCCGGAAAAGAGCGGCAAGAAAATCCCACCGATCTTGATGATCGCGAGCATCGCGATCACGATTTCCGGCACCATTGGCATGAAGACACCAATGGCATCGTCTTTGCCCAGACCGAGCGAATGCAACGCTCCCGCCATTTTATTTACTTCGGCGCGAAGCTCAGCGTAAGTCAGCCGGCGCGACTTGCCATCCTCCGTCTCCGATGTGATGGCGATTTTTTTGTCGATAGCCGTGCCGGCATACTTATCAAGCAGGTTGTGGACGATGTTCATTTCGCCGCCAACGCACCATTGCGGCGTCGCTTTTCCCTTTGAAAGGTCGACGACTTTTTCGTGGGGCTTGTAGAATTCGATGCCGAGGTCCCGCAGGACCGTATCCCAGAACCAGGAGATATCGCTGGTGGAACGCCGCATTAATTCATCGAATGAACCGAGGTCGTGCCGATTGATGAACGATTGCAGGTTCGATTGCGCGATGAGCTCGGGCGAGGGATGCCATACGAATTCGCCACCGAATTGAAATTCGCTCACGATTACATTTTCCCGTCATTTCGAACGAAGTCGAGGAATCCCGCAATGTGACTTTAAGGGTAACGTCACAGGATCCTTCGGTCCGAGCCGGAGTGGCAGTTCCACTCGGGATGCCGATGTTGCTTAGCCGCCATTCATCGTCACATTGCAGCTTCCAATTTTTTCATGACCAAATCGCTCGCCCATCAATTTGCCGAATACGCTTGGGCCCTGCGTTTCGAAGATCTCTCGCGCGAAACTGTGCACGAAGTGAGACGGCGAGTAATCGATTCCATAGGTTGTGCGCTGGGCGCATGGAACGAAGAGCCCTGCCGGATTGCGCGGGAAGTCGCGTCGGAATTTTCTGCGAAACATGGTGCGACCATTGTCGGCACGCACCACCAGGCACCGCCGGATTGGGCGGCGTTCGCGACTGGCTGTTGTATCCGTTATTTCGATTACAACGATACCTATCTGTCGAAGGAACCGGCGCATCCGAGCGACAATATTTCCGCGGTGCTAGCGGTGGCGGAGAGCGTGGGCGCGAATGGACGCGACGCCATTACCGCGATCGCGCTAGCCTATGAAGTGCAATGCCGTTTGTGCGATGCGGCCAGCATTCGTTCGCGGGGCTGGGACCATGTGACCTACGGGGCGTTCTCGACCGCGCTAGCGTCGGCGAAGTTGATGAAACTTGATCGGGAGAAAATGCGCCACGCGGTCAATATCGCGGGCGTGGCCTGCGCAGCAATGCGACAGGCACGCGTCGGCGAACTCTCGCATTGGAAAGGGGTGGCATTCGCGAACGCAGCGCGGCATGGAGTTTACTCGGCGCTGCTCGCGCGTGCGGGAATGACCGGGCCGGCTCCGATTTTTGAAGGGCAAATGGGATTCGAGAAAGAACTTGGGGTTTCGCTTGGTAACGTTGGTGAAAAATTCGCGGTGCCGTTTCCACAAAATCCGCAGGGACCAGCGTCGATGATTTTGAACACGAGTATCAAATATTGGCCGGCCGAATATCATAGCCAGAGCGCGATCGAGGCGGCGTTGTTTTTGCGCGAACAAATCAACGACATTTCGCAGGTCGCCTCAGTTAACATCGAATCGCACGAGGCGTCGGTCGATATTATCGGAAGCGAGCCGGAAAAATGGAGACCGGAAACGCGCGAGACCGCCGACCACAGCCTGCCATACATTACCGCGATCGCGTTGATCGATGGCCAAGTAAGCGACAAACAATTTCAGTCCTCGCGATTTACCGATCCGACGATTTGGAAATTTTTGGAAAACGTGAAAGTGACGCGCAACGCCGAGCTAAGTGCGCTTTATCCAGGTGCCGTAGCGAACATCGTGCATGTCACACTGAAAGATGGCCGCATGTTGACAAAGCGTGTCGATTATCCGCTGGGCAACGCGAAAAATCCGGTGTCGGACGTCGAGCTGGAGCGAAAATTTCTGCATCTGGTCGCGCCGGCACTGGGACGGGATCATTGCGCGAAAATTCTGCAATGTGCCTGGGCGCTCGAGGAGGAGAGTGGCGTGCATCATTTGATGAAGCTGCTGCGGATGCCCTAATGAAAAAGAGCCCGTCATCCCGAGCGAAGTTGAGGGATTCCGCGGACGTTACCTTAAAGGTTTCGCAACGGGATTCCTCGCTCCGAGCCGGAGTGGCATTTTCGCTCGGAATGACAAAAGCAGTCCGATTGCGGGAGTTGATCGCGAAGGATTGCGTGGCGATCCCTGGTGTGCCAAACGCTTCGATCGCGCGGCAGGTGGAGCGTGCCGGATTTAATGCGGTTTATATAAGCGGCGCTGGACTGGCGAATTGCACCGCGGGATTACCGGACATCGGGTTGCTAACTCTAAGCGAGGTCGCGTTACTTGCCGGTTTTGTCGCCAAGGCGGTAAAAATTCCAGCGATTGTCGATGCCGACACAGGATTTGGTGGCGCGGAAAACGCAGCGCGCACGATCTGCGAATTGGAAAGCGCGGGTTTGGCCGGCTGTCATCTGGAGGATCAGGAATTTCCCAAACGGTGCGGACATCTCGCGGGAAAATCGCTGATCCCGTCAGCCGACATGGAGGAGAAGATTGCTGCGGCGGTAGCGGCGAAACGCGATAAAGATTTTTTGGTGATCGCGCGAACGGATGCACGGGCGATTGAAAGTTTCGACGGCGCGGTAAAGCGAGCGCAGGCTTACGTCGCTGCCGGCGCCGACGCAATTTTCCCGGAGGCACTGCAGACGAAAGAGGAATTTCGCGATTTCACGAAGGAAGTGGAGGTTCCGCTGCTGGCGAACATGACGGAATTCGGGAAATCGCCCCTGCTCTCATTCGATGAGTTGCGTGAGCTGGGTTATCGGATGGTCATCTTTCCGCAAAGTGCATTTCGCGTTTCCATGAAATCGACGTCGGAATTTTTGCGCGACTTGAAAACGCGCGAGAGTCAGAGCGATTGGCTGGAGAAAATGCAGACGCGAGAGGAACTTTATCAATTGCTCGATTACGATCCAAAGGCGGCAAGTTGGTCCGGAGCGCGTAATCTGTAAATGGAGAGCGCCGCGCTGCCTGCTATGCCATAGCAATGCGATGGCGGGTCGGCCCCCAAAATTTGGGACATGACAGCGCGCGTCCCTCCAATCGCCAACGTCGATCTTGGCCGTTGAACGTTGGCCATTCGCGAGTAAAGAAACACCTCAATGGCGGCTAAAGAATCCAAACCGGCTTACAGCCCTGGCCTCGCCGGCGTGATCGCGGGGGAGACGCAAATCTGCTGGGTCGATCCGAACGCGGGCCTGATGTATCGCGGCTACGACATCCACGAGATGGCGGAGAAAGCGAGCTTCGAGGAGGTAGCGTATCTTTTGCTTAGCGGCGAGCTGCCGGATGTGGAGCAGCTCAACAAGTTTACGTCCGAAATCGCTTTGGCCCGGACGCTGCCGAAGCAGGTGCTGGATGCGCTGCGATTGATGCCGAAAGAGACGCATCCGATGGACATGCTGCGCACGGGCGTGTCGATGCTGGGGGCGTTCGATCCGGAACTGAACGATCATTCGCACGCGGCCAACATTCGCAAATCGATTCGATTAATCGCGAAGGTTTCGACCTTGATCACCGATGGCTATCGTATCGCGCACGGCGAACAGCCACTACCAGAGCGCGAGGATCTGACCCTGGCGGGAAGTCTTTTCTACAAATTGCGCGGTGAAGTTCCGCAGGACTGGCAGATCCAAATGATGGACACGATTTTCATTTTGTACGCGGATCACGAGTTCAATGCCTCGACCTTTGCCGCGCGGGTGACGGCATCGACCCTGGCGGATATTTACGCAGCGGTGACGAGCGCGTGCGCCGCCTTAAAAGGACCGTTGCACGGCGGCGCGAATGAACAATCGATGCGAATGCTCGATGAAATTAAAACCCCCGAACGCGCCGAAGATTGGTTGAAAGACCAACTGGCAAAGAAAGCCAAGATCATGGGATTCGGTCATCGCGTTTACAAAAAAGGCGACTCGCGAGTGCCGACGATGCGCGAAATCGGGCGCGACCTGGGCAAACGCACTGGCAAAGAAAATTGGATTCCGATTTGCGAGAAGCTCGAGCAAACGATGGAGCGCGAAAAACATTTGTGCGCGAATGTCGATCTTTACGCCGCGCCGGTGTTAACAATGTTGGGATTCGATCCGGCGCTGAATACGCCGATCTTCGCCGCCTCGCGTGTTGCTGGCTGGTGCGCGCATGTGGTCGAGCAACAGGACAATAATCGGTTGATCCGGCCGTTATCACTTTACACTGGGCCAGCGCCGCGCGCTTACGCTGGCGGATCAAAAAACGGCGCGTGAATTTGAATCTGTAGCGGCGGTCTATGACCGCCGAGCTTTGTTACTTTCGGCGCTCATAGAGCGCCGCGACAATGAATAAATCACTCCAGGAAAAGTACGCGCCGAACAATTCATGCTGGGGTTGCGGACCGGCCAACGCCGAAGGCTTGCGCATTCGCAGTTTTCCGAAAGGAGAAGAAGTCGTTGCGGAATGGATGCCGCAGCCGAAATACGAGGCATTCCCTGGCGTTTTGAACGGCGGAATCATCGGTACGCTGCTCGACTGCCACTGCAATTGGATGGCGGCCTGGCACTTGATGAACAAAGCTGGCGCAGACCATCCCCCCTGTACCGTTACTGCAGATTACGCGATCAAACTGTTACGGCCGACACCATCAAACGGACCGGTTTCTTTATCAGCGAAAGTTGTCGATTTAACCGATGATCGAGCAACGGTCGACGGCACCTTGAGCGCCAAGGGAAAAGTTTGCGCGACCTGCCGTGGCACCTTCGTCGCAGTGAAGGAAGGTCATCCCGCCTTCCATCGCTGGTAGTCAAAGTAGCAGCGCTGTCCTAAGCGCCTCTACAATTGCGGAGCAACCACTCCGGCCGCCTGTTGAATCGGATTGGCGAAAAGCAATCCGCCCGTTTTGTCGAGTGTCACTTCCCGGCATTGCTTCTTGTCACTTTCAAAAAGACGAATCTGTTGCGCGGCGAAATTGCGATCCAAGACATCGAGATTGGCTTCGTCATTCAAACGAATCGAGCGGTTATCGAAATTACCTGAGCCGACCGAGACGAAAATATCATCCACGATCATCAACTTCACGTGCACCATCGTCGGTTGATATTCGAAAATCCTGACCCCGGCGCGGACCAATTCCGGCCACTGCCGTCTCGATGCCAGGCGCACCAGTTTTTGATCGATCTTTTTTCCCGGAACAACGATTTCAACTTTCACGCCCCGCTTTGCCGCTTCGATTAGTTCCTTACGCACCAGATCGTCCGGGAGGAAGTAAGCGTTCTCAATTCGCAAAGTTTTTTGGGCGGAAGCAATCGCAAGTAGATACATCAAGTCGAGATTTTCATAATGGGCGCCGCCTCGGATTGCCTGCGCCAGGTACGGACCAGTGTTTGCCAGCGGCGGGAAATAATTCGGACCATGCAGCACTTCGCCGCCTATTTTTAACCAGCTGATTGCAAAGCTCCCCTGAAGCTGCGCAACGACCGGCCCGGTGATCTTGTAATGATTGTCGCGCCAATGTTGCGGCGAATCGGCATTGCCAGTCCATAGGTCGGCAATTCCGGCCCCACCGACAAAGCCGATTTTCCCATCAATGATTAGTAGCTTACGGTGAGTGCGGTTGTTGTAGCGACGTGGATCGGGCCAGAGAACTGAGTGATATTTCGCAACCTCGACTCCGGCGTTGCGTAATCGCTCCAGATTTTGCCGGCCCATTTTTTGGGTGCCTTGCGCATCGAGAATGGCGTTCACTTTTACTCCGGCCTGGGCGCGCTCGGCCAGCGCCTCGGTGAACTGATGCGCGATTTCGCCGTCCCAGAATGTATAAGTCTCGAAGTTAATCGAATGTTTGGCCGATCGAATTGCGCCGAGCATAGCCGGGAAAATCTGATTCCCGTTAACCAGAGTGGTGATGTTGTTGCCAGGGACAAAATTTGGTCCGAGCAATGATCCGGCAGCCTGTCGAAACTCGGGCGAGTGCACCGAATAAAGCGGCGCGATTTCCTGGCGCGGCTGCTTGCCCATCTTGAGAGCGCAACCGCCGAAGAGCAAAAATCCGCCAGCGGTCGCAAGCGCAAAAATTCGCCCCCACGAATTGTTAAGGTTCATTCCTGTGATGCTTGTAGCTAACTTCGTTCCCAAGACGGACTTCGGCAGCGGGACTGAAGATCACTTGACTTCTTTTTCCCGGTGTTCCCGGAGTGCGTTGCTCAACCAGGTGTTGAGCGACATCTCCTCGCCATTGCGGGTGCGGACGTGATAGGGCTGACCGGTGAGTAAACTCTTCGTCGCAGCCAGTCGGATAAAATCCTCGGGCGTTTTGATCTGCCCTTTGAAATGTTCGTACTTAGCGCGGACATGCGCAACGGCCTCTTGGGGCGTGTGGGTTTGGCCGTTGCGAATGAAAGTGGCATCGGCGGTCTCGATTCGATGAAGGAGGAAGGCGATCGTTTGCTCGAGCGATTCAGCGGCGCGAGCCGGGACCGCGCTGCAAATCGCTAACAAAACAAAGACGCGAACCAACCAACGCCGCACGCTTCTGAATCGTGCCCCAAAGCGAAGCTGCGCGCCCGGGGTGACTCGAACACCCGACCGACGGATTAGAAATCCGTTGCTCTATCCGGCTGAGCTACGGGCGCAGTTGCGCAGCGAAGTTGCCGTCAGCGAGTGAAAGGTGCAACTTTTCCCGGCAGAGGTGCGATGAAATCGATCATGCTTGTCATCGGACTGGTGGTGATTGTGCTGGTCGTTGCCTTTGGCTTGTTGCGCACGGAAAATCGAAAAGAGAACGACACGATGAATGCTTTGATGGTGATCGTGCCTTACAAGTACGAAGGCCTGTGGGTCTTTAATGATGCAGCGGTTGGACTGAGCAAGGAGCCTTTCATTGCGGGAATTGACACGCTTATTGATAGGGCAACCGCGAACATTCCGGACGCGCAGAACGGCTTTCGCGCGATCTTTAGCCGCACGGAATTTCCGGGCGCGAATTTTAAACTGGAATGGCGTCGCGCGGAATCCGGCGGAAACTGGTATTATAGTCCCGAATTTAACCAAGAAGGCTGGCTGTGCCCAGCGTTGTTTAAATATTTCAAAAGTGCGCCGCGAGAGATTTACGTGAAGGTCGAGCCGCGAAGTCGGGATTAATCGCCAACGCGGTGTTTTAGCTCCCACACCCGGAGAGCAGCGAGCAGTAAAGCTTTGGTGCGGGCAAGCGTGCCGGCAGCTGGGAGATCGGAGGAATTAGGTTTTGTCGAGCCATTGCGCGAAGTCGAGCCATTGCGCGAACGTCCTTTGGGCTTGCGGCTCGCTTTGGTTTTGCGCATCCGTTTAGTTGCCGTCTCGCTGACCGTTAAATGTCCGCTGCTATTCATGACCCTGTTTTCCAAGCAGCTTCCAAGCCAGTATCTGGCGGCGGTAAAAGCCGCTCCGAACGCAACCGGCTCAGCTGAAGCTGTTTAACTTGCGCAATGGTTCCGATTATGGGCTTCTAATAAACTCGAATATCGTATAATATATCCAATAATTCTAATAAATCTAGCAAACTGGACATTTCTCGGACATATCGTCATTCCAGCCAGGGCAGGTCCGCGTTTGCCGAAGTCTTCGAGCTCAAAACGACGACCGGAGAGCCTTGGCAAGATAGGGATTGTTTGTCCGCCGAACAGGCCAGGCGACACTAGAAAGTGAGTCTCTTCGATGGAGGACTTGGCATGGCCCGTCGCATCGGAGCTTCTCCTTAGCATGGCGGTCAAGAAACGCAGTGACCCCCATTGGGGCGGCGGCTGCCAGGCCGTCGACTACTAACAGGCGATTTGCGAAACTTCGAATGATTCGCGATCAGGTCGCCGCGCTTTGGTCAATTTTCGCGTTTTTTGGCGTGCCTAGCGGCAAAACAGTCTTTTGTCCTTCCTGGATTACCTACTCCTCCCTCGTGATCCTCGACTTCGCTGGGGATGACCGTCGCGGTGGCTGCTGGATTGCTCGGTTTTGATGCCGAAGACGAAAAGCGCTTGTTCGCAACGCACTTTTCCTCCAGTTTCACGGCGGATCATGGCAAATCGTAGGCTCGGTTGTCTCACGCTCTTTCTGTTCCTGGCGCTTTGCGCGAGTGTGATCATTAATGTTTTCCTCGCCATTGCTGTCCTCGGGCGCGTCGGCACCGGCGTGGTCCGCGAAGAGCCGCTGACAAAATTCCACGAGATAGTAGTGCAACGCGGCGGACGCGGCGTTTCCGATCGCGTAGCGGTCATCGTCATGCGCGGTTTGATCAGCAGTTCCATTCCCGGGGCCGCCAGCGACAACATGGTTGACGATCTGCGCATGGCTTTGCAGCAGGCGCGCGATGACGATCGGGTCAAGGGTGTTGTTCTGGAAGTCGATTCGCCCGGTGGTGAAGTAACGGCCTCGGATATGATTTACAACGCCGTGGTCAAAACGCGGGCGCGGAAACCAGTGGTGGTATACATGGATTCGCTGGCCGCGTCTGGTGGCTACTATGTCTCGTGCGGCGGCAAATATCTCATGGCTAACGAGACGACGATCACCGGCAGCATTGGTGTGATCATTCAAACCCTCAATTATGAACAGCTTTTCAACAAAGTGGGACTCGCCGCCGTCGTTTTCAAAAGTGGAAAGTTTAAAGACCTGCTCAACGGCGCCCGCCCGATGACGCCGGAGGAGCGCGAATTTGTGCAGAATTTTGTCATGAAAACGTACGATAAATTTCTCGGCATCGTGGCAAAAGAGCGCAACCTGCCAGCCGACGGCTTGCGCAATTCCATCGCGGATGGGCGGATTTTTTCCGGAAAAGAAGCGCTGGAAAATAAATTGATTGATGGCGTGGGCCAGATCGAAGACGCCTATGCTAAGGCGAAACAATTGGGTGGCGCGCCCGAAGCGACGGTGGTGAAGTATGCGGCGCCGTTCAGTCTTGGTCGTTTCTTTCGGGCGCTGGGCGAAACAAACCAATCGAAGCTGCAAATCGAATTACCCAAACAACTCCTCCCGCAGCTCGAGAGCGGTCGCGCATATTTCCTGCCGAGCTACTACGCTCCCTAGCCCGGCATGGGCGGCGAAGATTTTCTCAGCGCGCTCGGTTCGATCGCGAATGCGCTTTTCCTGATCGCGAGCATTTACATTTATATTGCACTCCTGCGCCAGATTAACCGTCGGGATCGCGACCTAGTTGCAACCGATCACAGATTCGGTGCCGCTGAAGTAGCGCTGGCCGTTTTTCTCATCGCCGTGTTTGCGTTCAGCAGCCTGGGCGCGAGCTCGGCCCAAATCGTTCGGCTGCGTACGCCCGATCTTATACTCAACGCCATTGTTGCTATCGGAATGGTTCTGTTTGTGGCCGCGTTCTTGAAGCTGCGCCGCTTCAACATCAGCGACCTGACCGGGCTGGCCCGGCTCAGTTTTACCAGAGCCTTTGTCACTGGACTTGTTCTCCTCATTTTCGCCTACCCCCTCATTATCTTTGCTGACTGGCTGACGGCGCGCTTGCTCGGCACCGGCTCGAGCCGCCAGGGAATCATCGAGTTATTCAGCGGCTCGCAATCAATGGAGCAACGCGTCATCATCATTTTACTGGCTACCGTGGTCGCCCCCGTGGCCGAGGAATTCATCTTCCGCTTCTTTCTTTACGGGGTCATACGGCGTTATCTCGGTCGTAGCATTGGACTCATCGTTTCTGCGCTTCTTTTTGCTGCGGTTCACGTGCACTTGCCGTCGTTCGCGCCCCTCTTTGCTCTCGGAATCTGTTTTACTCTTGCCTACGAGTGGAGCGGATCGTTGTTGGTCTCGATGACGATGCACGCCATTTTTAACGCCGCCACGCTTCTCGCGCTCGCTTTTCCCGACACATTGCAACCATGACGCGGGCGTTGCGCGAACTCGGTGAAGATAAACTGCTCGCGCAGGTTTTTCCCAGGCTTAATCGTAATTCGCGGGTCGTGATTGGAGCCGGGGACGATTGCGCGGTGGTCAAATTTCGCGGCGCGAAGGATTGGTTACTGTTGAAAACTGATTGTGTTGTTGAAGAGGTTCATTTTACCAAGGAAACGAATGCGCGCGCTGTCGGCTGGAAAGCGATGATGCGGGCGCTCAGTGATTTCGCCGCCATGTCGGGGATTCCGGAGTTTGCACTCATTACTCTCGCGGTCCCTGCAAAAAAAAAAGCATCATGGGTGGGCGAGCTCTATCGCGGTCTCAATCGCGCCGCGACCCGTTTTGATGTTGCCATCGTTGGCGGCGAAACCAGCGAGACAGCTGGTCCGGTCGTGATCGTCGTTAGTGTGGCGGGGGTTGTCGAACGCGATCGCTGCATTTTGCGCAGCGGTGGAAAAGCGAACGACGATCTTTTCGTTACCGGAGAATTGGGTGGTTCAATTCGTGGCCGGCATTTGAGGTTTGTCGCGCGAATCGACGAAGCGCGCTGGTTGACGGCAAATTTCAAAGTGCACGCCATGATGGATCTGAGCGATGGTCTTGGCACGGACGTGCCGCGCCTGGCGCGCGCGAGCAAACTTGGTTTCTCCATTGACCAGCGCGCTCTGCCTCTTTCTCGCGCTTGCAGCATTCAACAGGCAATTTCCGACGGCGAAGATTACGAACTCCTCTTCGCCATTTCGCCGCGTAATCGGACGCGCCTGGAAAAATTGTGGCGCAAGAAATTTCCAAAACTCCCGCTCACCCGCATCGGAAAACTCGATCGGCAATCAGCAATCAGCGATCAGCAATTGCCCCGCGGCTATGTTCATTTCCGCCAGCGCCGCTGAAACGGAAGCAGCCGGAGCGCGCCTTGCCGGAACAATCCAGCCCGGAGACGTGCTTGCATTGGTCGGAGATCTCGGCGCGGGCAAAACCCAATTCGTCAAAGGATTGGCGAAAGGTTTGGGTTCCACGGAAGTGGTGACAAGCCCGACATTTACCCTCGTGCATGAATATCAGGGCAGCCGACTGCCGATCTATCATTTCGATTTTTATCGAATTGAAAGTCTGGCAGCACTGCGGGCGATTGGTTTCGACGAAATTGTTTTTGGCAACGGGGTAAGCGTGATCGAGTGGGCCGATCGATTTGCCGAGGCGATTCCGCCGCAAGCGCGCTGGATCACGTTTGAGATGGCGTCAGAAGATCAACGTCGCATCGATCTCTCCAATTTTGGATGAAATTGCTCGCCTTCGATTTGTCCACTCGCCGCGGCACGATCGCGCTGGCCAACGAAAAAGAAATTTTGGGCGCGCGCGATTGGCCGAACGATCGCCGAAGTTCCGCTCCATTTTTTGAAGCGCTTGATGAAATCATTAGCGAACATGGCAGGCCGGAAACAATCGTGGTTGGTCTTGGCCCCGGTTCCTATACTGGAACGCGCATTGCCATTTCCGCGGCCATCGGCCTCGAGGCGACGACCGGCGCAGGACTGGCTGGAATTTCCTCGCTCTTCGCCCTCTCGGATGAAAACGACTTTTGTGTGATTGGCGACGCCAAACGCGCGTCGTTTTTCTTCGCGAGAATCAGCGGCGGGTTGTTGAAGAGCGACCCTGAGTTGCTCTCCGAGGACGAAATGAACAAGCGCATTTCGTCGGTCAGAACAATTCCGATTTACACGTCTGACGAATTGCCTCAGTTCACATCGGTGAAGCGACGGTTTCCTTCAGCGAAATTGCTTTGTCTACGGGCACAAACTGCCCCGCAGAATCTTGCTCGCGCGCCGCTCGCGCCGCTCTACCTTCGCGAACCACACATCACAACGCCGCGAAGTGCACAAAAATGATGGAAAAACATTACCGCTGTTGGGCTGAGATCGATCGGAGCGCACTGCGTCATAATCTAGCGTTTGTAGGCGAAAAATTTGGGCCGAATATCGAGCTTCTCGCAGTCGTCAAAGCGAACGCCTATGGCCACGGCATGATCGAGGTTGCCCAAACCATCGCCGACCAGGCGAACATCTTCGGGGTCGCCAACCTGGAAGAGGCAACCGCGTTGCGCGTGGCGGTGCGTCATCCAATTACTATTCTCGGGCCAGCCCTGCCGGAAGAGCGAGCCGCAATCGCTGAGCGCGGATTCATTCCATCGATCTCAACTTTGGAAGAAGCGCGCGATTTCGATCGCGTCGGACGCGGGCAAAAGGTCGCAATCAATTTCAAAATCGATACCGGCATGGGACGGATGGGCGTTTTGGCAGAGGAAGCTCTGGCTGTTTTCAAGGACGTAAGTGCGTTGCCGAACATCAAAGTCCACAGCGTTTCAACGCACCTCCCGGTTTCGAACGAGGATGAAAAATTCACCCGCGAGGAACTGCGCACCTTTGGAAAACTGACCAAGCAACTGCGCGCGGAGGTCCCGGGCGATTACAAAGCGCACGTATTGCAAACAGCCGGCGTGCTAGCCTTTGCGGAGGAGCCCTTCGAAATCGTGCGTCCCGGAATGTTGATCTACGGCATATCGCCACTACCGGAATTCCAGACCGTTCTTCGTCCGGCAATGACTTGGAAAACGCGCATCGCGCTCATACGTGCGATGCCGGGCGGACACGGAATCAGCTATGGCCGCACTTTCATCACCCCCAGGAGAATGCGCGTGGCCACGCTTTCCTGTGGTTACGCCGATGGTTATCCACGCCATCTTTCCAATCGGGGAATTTCGGTCCTGGTCCGTGGTCAACGCTGCGCGCTGCTTGGGCGAGTAACAATGGATTTGATAATGATCGACATTTCGCATCTGGCCGACGCAAAGGTGGGCGATGAAGTTGTGCTGATGGGCCGGCAGGGAGACGAGGAAATGTGTTGCGCAGAATTGGCGGAACGCGCGGAGACCATTACCTGGGAAATCACAACGCGAATTGGCGCTCGGGTGCGGCGGGTCTATGTGTGACACGAGAATCGAGATTCGTGAATCGTGAATCGTAGGGCGATCGATGTAACGATGTAACGATTCAAACGGGACCCACTATGTTCCAGATCATCTTCAACGAACTGAGCGCAGCGGAGATGTCCGCTTTACCAAAAACTTTGCAGCTGGATCTGCTCGCTGAATTTCAGATTTTGCCGGAGGAACTCGATCGTCTCGATAGCAGCCGATTTGGTTTGCTCGAGCGCGACGGGAAAAAACTTTATCGTTATCGGGCCAAAGATTACCGGATTTATTTCGAAAAGAGCCCGGAGGGCATCACCGTTCATCGGGTGCTGCATAAGAACACGCTGCGCGATTTTCTTTTCCGCACCAAACTGCCCACGGGCGAGGACGAGCAACTGAAGGAGAGGCGCGAGTTTTGGAAATTGATCGAGCAAGGCGAGCGGACGCGGAAGAAGACGTGATCGCCGAGCTGGAGGCGAATGAGGAATTTCGCCGGCACGAATTTCCGATTTGTGCGCGCAAGATTTATTGTGCTCATGCCGCGGATGCGCCGTTGCCGCGTCGCGTGGCTGAAGCGATGCGCGACGCGATTGAGGACGCGTCGACTAACGAGAAACAATTCGACAAAGCGCTCAACTTCATCGCCGATACTCGGCAGTTGGTGGCGAGTTTTCTAGGAACGGAGACCGAAGAAATTTCGCTGATCGGTCCGACTTCGAGCGGTCTCAATGCAGTTGCCAATGGTCTCGATTGGAGAGCCGGGGACGATGTCGTGTGTTACTTGGACGATTACCCGGCTGACGTTTATCCGTGGCTCGACCTGGAGCGACACGGCGTCAAGCCGGTGTTGCTTCAAACCGATCGAATCGGTGAGATTACTTCGGAAATTGTTGACCGCGCGCTGACGAAACGGACCCGTCTGGTTGCGCTAGCGAGCGCGAATTACATCAGTGGTTTTCGAATTGATGTAGAAGCGATTGGCGCGCTCTGCGCAGAGCGCGGCGTCTTGTTTTCACTCGACGCGATCCAGACGCTCGGCGCCTTTCCGATTCCGGTAAAGCACGTCGATTTTCTCAGCGCCGGCGCACAAAAATGGATGCTCGGTCCATCGGGTGCGGGAATTCTTTTTGTCAAAAACAGCCGGCACGAGTTGCTGCGACCCATGATCATCGGCGGATGGAATGTGGAATCGCCAAATTTTATTGCGCAGCGCGCGATTGAATACGCGAAGGGCGGTCGAAAGTTTGAACCGGGTGGTTACAATAATGTCCCGATTGCCGGAATGCAGGCGGCGATCGCGCTTCTTGGTGAGGTCGGGTTGGCGAAAATCTCTGAGCGAATTTTATCGCTCGTGGCCACATTGAAAAACAAACTTGCGCCGGTCGACTTTGAATTCCTCAGTCCTAAGGAAGAGTTGGGGCGGTCCAGTTTTATAACTTTTCGCTCTCGTCGTATTGCCGCCGAGAAATTAGCTAACACGCTGGCTGAGAATGATGTCGTTGTTTCACTTCGCGTTGATCGCGCGAGCCGCAGTTGGTTGCGGGTAAGCCCGCATTTCTACAACACCTTGGCGGAAATGGAACAAGTAGCGGAGTTGTTGAACCACGCACAACCGTAGGGCGTTTGGGCCGAGTGCCGCCTCCTCGCTAGCTGGCATCCTTGCCTCAACCATCAGTGGGGCAGTTCGACGAGGCGGCGGAACACAGGCCGGTGGCCTGTGCGCCCAGCGGGGATTCTCCCCGCTGTTGTTCACGCGGGCGTCAGCAGCGTAAAACTCCGCTGGGCGCACAGACTGGAAAGTCTGTGTTCCGTCAAATGGTCGGTTGCGGCGGGCGGCTAAAGCAACGCAGGTGGCGCCGGCTCAATTCTGCCGCCGGAGACGGCGGCGGCTACATCATTTCATCAGCAGCACGGAACGGCTGCGTTTGATTTCGCGCGTGATTTTCCGGTGCATATGCGCCGGCATGCCGGTGATTCGCCGCGGCAAAATTTTGCCGCTTTCGGTCACGAACTTTTTCAACAAATCGGGATTCTTGTAGTCGATTGCTTCGGCCGCGATATCAATGCGGCGGCGCGGCATGGTCCGATTAGCGCGTCGAAAAGCGGAGCGGCGTTTGGCGGTCTTTGGTTGCATGAGGTCAGCGGGTCTCGCGATGAAGCGTATGCCTTTTTAAAAACGGGTTGTATTTTTTCTTTTCCAACCGGTTGGGCGTGCGCGGGCTCTTCTTGTTTCGCGTCGACATGTAACGTGAAACGGGTTTACCCAAAGCCTTAGCCTCGGTGCATTCCAATGTGATAATTTCCTGCGCCATTCGTTACTCCTTCTCCGCCGCCGGCGCCGGTTGTTCTTCTTCGGTCTCGGGCGCTTCTTCCTCTTCGGTTAAACCGAAAAGCGAGGTGACGGATTGCCGCACGCGCGAGGCTTTATTTTGTTTCTCCAGCTGCGATTGGCATTCGACGGTGAAACGCGCAAATGGAATCGCTTCCAGGCGCGCCCGTGGAATTTGTTTGCCCGACATTTCGCAAATGCCGTAGGTGCCGAGCTCAATTCGCTTGAGCGCCTGATCGATCTCGTAAAGGGCGTCCTGTTCCTGCGAAAGCAGACTGAGCGCGAAATCGCGATCGTAGGCGTCCGAACCAGCGTCGGCCTGGTGCATCCCGAACGCGGAGGCTTCGCTTCCTTCCGCGCGCGAGCGCAAGGTGTCCTGTGCGACCCCGGCCATGGAATCGACCATGGCATCGCGCAATTGCAGCAGCTTTTGTTTTTGCGCCTTGGTGAAAGGATCAAGCCGTCGCGGTTTGTTATTGTCCCGGAAAATCTCGGCGGGCGACTCCGACGTACGCGCACGACCTGCCTTTGGGCGCGCTGATCTACTGTGTTTCGGTTTGGCCTTGCTCGCGGACGGACGCTTAACTGCCTTCTTCGTCGCCTTGGCAGAGTTACGCGCAGCAGGCTTTTTCGCCTTGTGAGAAGCGGCTTTTTTCTTCGACTTCGCCATAAAAATCAAATCTCGCGCCGAGGTTCACGGCGCGAGGAGAGCGCTTAATTAAGAACAAATCTCCAGTGGCGCAAGCGGAGATTTACTCCCCGGCAAAGCCGTTTTCACTTAGGAACTTGCGCTGGAATAGCGCTTCAAAGCAAACCGCCAAAACAGACGTGAAGACCAGAAGATGATCAACGATGCAGCGATCATTTGCAGCATCAACGGCAGTGGTTGGCCCAGCGATTTGATCAAAACCCGCGCCGGAATATTCGCAACAATCACCACCGGAATGATCCAGCTAAAAATCAGACGGAAAAGGCGCGGATAAATGACATCGGGATAACGCGCGATATTGAGGAAGTTGAAATAACCGTAAACGAGTCCCTGTGCGCGTACGATCCAAAAGCTTACCGCCGCCAGATTCAACATGATGGAGTAATGAATGGCGATCCCGAAACCGATCGCCACCAAGTAGAGAAGAATGTGCAATGGCTCCGGCACAACTCCAAGACGGGTGAGCGATACGACAACCACCACCCCGCCGAGCGCGGCGTTAACCACGCTGTCGAGTCCGAATTGTTTTGAGGAAACCGCGAACTGGCTGTCGATCGGAAGGACAAGAAGTGAATCGAGTCTTCCGGTGCGTACCAATTCAGGAATGTTGGCGACATTGACGAAAAAGAACGCCTGGAAGAGCTGGGCAATTATCTGGTGAGTGCCTACGAGCAGAACGACTTCCCATTTTGACCAGTCACCGATCTGATTGATCGAGCCAAAGATGATGCTGAAAAAGACAATCTGACCGAGGAACCAAAGCACTTCCACCAGCATCCAAAGAATGAAATTGGCCTTGAAACTCATCTCGCGAATGAGCGAGTTGCGCAGCATGATGGAGTAGATTTCGATGTAACGTCGCAGGCCTTTCACTTGTCATAATAAAGATGTGCCCACGCCTCGAAGCAAAATGACGAATCGCCGCAATCTTATTATCGCGGCAGCCGTCCTTTTGATCGCCGCGT
>Ga0209473_1000480_pt1 | contig 24077 bp, 8 predicted proteins | sample GraSoiAngelo_133_FD_185890 | JGI IMG/M metagenome (GOLD analysis project Ga0209473, IMG submission 185890) | Grasslands soil microbial communities from the Angelo Coastal Reserve, California, USA - 14_0929_05_20cm (SPAdes) (version 2) | ecosystem: Environmental > Terrestrial > Soil > Grasslands ...
TGGAGACCGAACAGTGTCAGGCTTAGATGGCCTAGCGCTTGGGGAGAGACGTTATGAAATGTCGGTTTTTTCTGGCGATACTGTTGACTGGCGCCGCGCTCGTGATTTGCGCCAGCGCGTTCTTCGAAAATTCTTACGTGCCTGCCGCTGCATTGACGGAGGACGTGACCACACCGTCCGGGGCAAATACGCGTGTTTTGCAGGACCGTACTGGCGGAGATTGGAATCCTAATACCTGCCATCTGACACCGGAAGCTCCCAAGTACAATGTACGCCCGCCTGTCACCCCGGTGACCGATGTTAGTCAGTGCCCCGCCTCTGTCTCTGAAGGCGATCCGAACCAATGTGGCCCCCACTGCATCGTTGATATTACCGGGTCTCCTGTAGGTGGCCATGCCCCGGAGGAGATTCTGACAGAGGCGCTGAAAAGGTGTAATACAACGATCCGGCTCGGTCCAAACGTCTCTTTGGATTATTCTGATAAATTCAAGGGTTTGCGCCCGCTTGAGTTTGGGCGGTGCGTCACACTTACAAGTGTCAACGATTTCAATCGTCCGACTTCGCAAGCACGGACCCCGCACAGCGTGGGCCCGCTACTTCATTTTGGAGACCCTGAATCAGAGAGTTTTTTGTCGGTCAAATGCGGCAGCGAGGATGCGCTGCCGAACGATCACGTCCGGATCTCAGGTTTTCGTATTTTCGGAACAACGGACGATCAACAATCAGGGGAGGAGGCTGTAGGAATTCTTATTCACAGGTGTGTCGATGTGGAGATCTCGAACATGGAAATCCACGGCTTTGGCGGGAAGGGAATTGTGGTTGAGAACGTACCCGAGGATTCGTCAGCCCGGATCAACGATTTCAGCCAAGTTAGAATTCATGACAATTTTATCCACCACAATCAGCATCCTAGTAGCGGAGGCCATGCCGGCGGCTATGGAGTTGAAACAGGGCATCGGGGCGCACGCGCGCACATTTATCGAAACGTGTTCGATTTCAACAGACATGCAATCGCAGCCACCGGCGACACAGGGGGCTATTTTGCCGAGGAGAACCTGATCCTAAAGGGTGGCGGATGGCATAATATCTTGTTTAGCCGATACACTCATATTTTCGATGCGCATGGAACCGACAGTCCATGCTACTTGTGTTGGTTTAATCCGATCGCATGGAAAGTCCAGTGCGCGTGCGCGGACCACATCGGCGGCCAGGCGGGCGAGGAATTCCGCTTCTATCGGAATTCCTTCCAGTACCATAGTGATAACGCAATTCACATTCGGGGGCAGCCGCGGGATAAAGCTTATTTTACCGAAAACGTGTTTCCCCACAAGCACTTGGATGCTTGCTGCGGACCTTTTGCGGGACTCGGTTTGGATGTCGCGATAAAGTTTAACTCAACCTGGAATAATGAAATTGAGGGCAACATCACAAAAACCGACACATTCGGCGAATATTATAGCCAGTGTGACTTTGACGGCGACGGCATTGATGATCTGTTCCTCGCCACTGGCGCGACATGGTGGTATTCGAGTTCTGGCCAATTTCCGTGGACTTTTCTCAATACGTCATCCACGCGAAAAAAAGACCTGAGATTCGGTTATTTCGATGATGACGATCGATGCGATGTGCTTACGGAAAGCGGCGGTCCAGGCCGATGGGTTATCTCCAGTGGCGGCACGGGCGGCTGGAAGCCATTGGAACAGGTTTGGCCACAGCCATTGGACAAACCGCCTTGGCAGCCGCTCAAGGACGTTCAGTTTGGGAGATTTGATCCTAATGACCTGAGTCATAGCAGGCAGACTACCCACGCCTTTTATCGCGCACCAAGTGGCGAATGGAAGGTGAAGAAGTTATCGGAACCGAACTCTGACTGGGAGTATATCGGCGGCTCGCATAAACCGATGAGCGAACTTCGTCTTGGCGACTTCACGGGGGATGGAGTTACCGATGTGCTTGCTGTCAATGGTGGGACATGGGCGATTTCCGAAAGCGCACGCAAAAAATGGCAGCCTCTCAATCGCAACCTGAACGATCCGGTGAAGGACCTTTTCATCGCCAACATGGATTCGGACGATAACATCGACGATATTCTTCGTCTCGAGATTCAATCTAAGCCGGCTCAAGGTAACGCCAAAGATGTTGAAGTGATATGGCGGCGTTCAAGAAACGGCGTCGACCGCTGGAGAGAGTTCAAAAGATACTCGTTCAACTATCCTAGTTGGCAGCCGCTAGGAATCGGATTCGTTTATCCAGGTCTTAGCTTCGTCGGTCGCTTTAGTAGCGCGAGCGGAGGGACGTTAACGGTCGATGAAAAGCGTATTGGACATTTCTTTAGCCTTGGAAGCGCGCAAGTCCCGCCACAACTGTGGTGGAGTCGGTTCCCGTACTGAGTCCAACGAATTCTGCTTCACGACAATCCCCCGCTTGGTATCCGACCAAGCAAACGATTTCTACTCTGTCAGGCTTCGAATCTTCTCGACATCAAAATTCGGTGGAGATAAGGGTCATCTTCTCAAGTCGTGGCCGAACTGGATACCGAGTTGCGGACGCTGGTGGTGCAGAAGGAGTTCTTCGACAAGAACCCCTCAGCAGGCAAGATGGCGATGGCTGCGGATGAGACCTTCTACGTTGCGGTAAAGTTCACAGGCGATGTTTCGGAGCTGCAAAAGGCAGGGTTGAAGGTCGGGGAGGTCGCCGTTGGATTTGCGTTCGGCGCGATTAATCTGGCGGGTTTGGAAAAGCTCGCGCGGCTTCAACAGGTGGAGTCAATTCGGAAGCAGCGGCGCGTTCATGCCGGCCTTGACGACAGCGTGCCGGATATTAAGGCCGACCAACTGTGGTCGCGCTCTGGTGATCACTTCACCGGGTACACGGGCAAGGATGTAATAGTAGGAATTGTCGATAGCGGGATTGATTTCCGGCATGCCGTTTTTCGAGGCGCAGACGGGCAGACGCGCATTCACAAAATCTGGGATCAGACGCTGACTCCTCAAGCCGGCGAAACAGTGCCGGGGCCGATCACGAGGGCCTCCTTGCTGAGCACCCCAGGCACGCCGATTCCGCTGGGTTACGGCGTGGAGTACGATGCCGGCCAAATCAAGGCGGCGATCAACAATTCCGGTGCAATCAAGGCGCGCCAGATTGACGAAGGCGGACATGGCACTCATGTCGCGGGAATCGCGGCGGGCGACGGCTCGCAGTCGGGCGGATGCCATCTGGCGTATCATTATGTAGGGGTCGCCACTGATGCCACGTTGATCGTGGTGCGAATGTGGGGGCTTTCTAAGAGCGATGCTAAGACGTCTCCGACGAACACGAGCGTAACGCTCGATGCGTTCCGCTACATTCTCAATGAAGCGCAGAAGCTGGGCAAACCGGTCGTCATTAATTTCAGTAATTGGTCATTCACGGAGGAAATGGGTGGGCAATCGTTTGATTCGTTCGCGCTCGATAAATTGCTGACCGATAACTCCACCGGCACTGCGATGGTGATCATCACTGGAAATGGAGCGAACAAGAATTTCCACGCTGCGGCGACAGTGCCGGCCGGGCCCGCGGCGATTCTGGAGTTAAAGTTCAAAGTCGCGGACGGTGATACCAAAGCGCGCCATCTCACCGTTCTTTATTCGGGATCCAACCTGCAGGTGCAGCTGACATCGAAGGTAAGTGGTGCAGGTGGTGTAATCTCTTGGGTCTCCTCCGGAAACAATCAAGTCAGTACGACGGCCAATGGCTCCAACGGATTGGTAACGATCAGCAATCAACTGAATCGAATCGACATTGCCATCACGCCTCCGCCCGCGCCTGCTTCCGGACCTAAGCCGACGAACGTGGATGGCACATGGAAGCTCGAGTTCAGGGATAGCACAAGCACGGCCACTGCAATTGACGCCTTTTGTCTTTATGGCAGTCATGACGGCAAGACGCACAGGTTTCTCGATCATCTCTCGCCGCGCACCACGCTAAGCCCGTACGCTTCGGGAAAGGAGATTGTGTCGGTGGGATCTTATCGTCTCGGCGGGGTTTTCCATGGAATCAAACTGTCCGAGTCTTCCAGTCGCGGACCGACGACGGACTCGCCGCCGCGCTCGAAGCCCGACATCTGCGCGCCGGGTGAAGATATCACTTCCGCCGGTCTGGCGACGGACCGGACTGGTTGCAAGTCGTGCTGTTGTGAGTGCTGCCAGGATTTCTATGTGGATATGAGCGGCACAAGCATGTCCGCTCCACACATCACGGGAGTGATCGCTTTGATGCTGCACAAAAATCCCAACCTCACCCATACGGAGATCAAAAACCTTCTAACGGCCAATTTTGCAGCCAAGCCGGGGGATTCAACGCCGGACGAAGACGTCGGATGGGGCGCGGGTCGGGTGGACGCGAAGAAAACCGTAGACGTGGTGACGCAGGTAAATCCGCCGGTGTCCAAGGTCGCAGTACCGCAAACAGATGCACTGGGGGCGTTGCAAGAACAACTGCGCGCCACGGCACGCGGAGCGGAATTGGCTGGCCTCTTCGACAAACATGGGGATGAAGTGATGGCATTGATCAATCGCAATAAGCGGGTCGCGACCGTCTGGCATCGCTGCCGCGGTCCGGTCTGGGTGCGACTAGCGTTACGTGCTGCGCACACACCGCACATTCGGGTGCCGTTCGAGGCCGACGGATTGTCGTTGCAGGAAAGTGCGCACCGTTTTGGTGAAATCTTGAAACGCTATGCGTCGGCTGCGTTTCGACAGGACCTGCAACGCTACCAAGCCGATCTTGGAATGATCAGCGATGGCATGACTTTGCAGGAGATGATCGAGGCGGTCGGCAACCGAGCAGGAGTGCCGGCCTAACAAATAGTTCACGCGATGCCAGACGCCTCGGGAACACTCGAAACCATCGCGCTGGAGTTGGGTAAAGCGCTGCAGCCGCTGGAAGACTTGTTAGGTGCGGGCCCCGGCATCTTCACCAAGCTCGGTGAAGAGCTGCCGCGAGAAATCGCGGGCGACGCAAACATTGCCAACAAGCTCTCCGCGGCGGCGACAAAAGCCGGCTCCTTAGACCCATTAATCACCGCGCTCGCCACCGCGATCACGAACAACAATCCGCTCTCAATAATCGAGAAGGGAGTGCCATTGCTGCAAAATATCGCCGACCTGATCGCGCTGCTGAAGCAGGTTGGCGACGCCTTGCATCAAGCGGCGAATGCGCTACCGGCGGCAGACAAGGCGCGCTTGCAGACGCTCGCTGCGGAAATGGCGGTGCGCACGATTGAATACATGGCCGTGGGTTATCTCGACGAGCGCATGCCGACGCTCACAAACAGTCTCGATCTGCTCGGCGTCATCGACCGCGAGTTCAAACCCGATGAGACACTCGAAGTCACGAATGCACCGCGCGAGGTTATCCCGCGCCGGTTCCGCGTCGACGAAATCCCGAAGCTCGTCATCCATCCCGACCAATATCTGCAGGACAGATTCAAATTTGGCCGGCCGGATTTCGATGGACGCGTTCTTCTGACGAAGACGCTCGCGTTGCTCGAGAACCTCGGCGTGCCCGGTGTGATCTACGAAACACCGGGACAGCCATCGGTGCTCGAAGCGTATCTGTTCAATTTGCACGCGGACACGTCTGTTTCTCCGCCAGGATTGAAAGCGGAACTAGGACTCCCCGGCAACGCGACGTTCGACCAGACCGTGGATTTTTCCGATTTGTGGAAAGGAACCGTGCACGTCGAGGCCAACTATGCCGCCGGTGTCGGTGTGACGTGGCAACCGCCCTTCACGGTCAAGGCAATCCCGCCGACCGGTAATCTCGATCTCAAAGTTCTCCTCGGCCTGAAAGCGCAAAACCCTGACAACAATCCGATAACCCTGCTCGCTGTTGCCGGCGGAACGCGACTTCAGGCGAAAAGCATCGGTGGCAGCATTGGCGTTGACGCGCATCTCAGCACCGCGGGTGGCGACGTTAAGCCCGAGGTCCAACTCAAGGTCGAGGAAGGCAAGCTGATCATCGATTTCTCGCAAGGCGACGGCTTCATCCAGAAACTGCTCTCCGGCGTTCACCTCGAAGCGAACTTCCCATTCACGGCCACTTGGAATCCGAAGGATGGCTTGCGCGTGACGGGCGATGCCGGGCTCGAAGTTTTCATTCCGTTGCACGAAGACCTCGTGGTCGTACAGCTCAATGGCCTCTACTTCTCGGTAGGCATCGGGAGCGACGCGGCTGTGCACATCGGGATGGCCGCGCAGCTCACGGCACATCTCGGGCCGCTCAGCGCGACGGTCGATCACATCGGCGCGGATGCGGCGATCACATTTCCGCCAGGTGCCAGTGGGCGACTCGGCATGGCGGATTTCAGTCTCGACTTTGTGCCGCCGCGCGGTATCGGCCTGGCGGTCGATGCCGGCGTGGTCAAGGGCGGCGGCTTTCTTTCCGTCGACACCGCCCGCGGTGAATACGTTGGCGCGCTCGAGCTGACTTTCAGCGGTGTCATCGCGCTGAAAGCCATCGCCATCATCAATACCAAGATGCCGGACGGCAGCATTGATTTCGCGCTGCTCATTCTCGTGACCGCGGAGTTCGCGCCGATTCAACTCGGGTTCGGTTTCACACTCGTCGGCGTCGGCGGATTGCTGGCAATGAAACGCCGCCTCGACACCGAAGCGTTGCGCGTCGGGGTGCGCACCGGCGCGCTTAGCAGCGTCCTCTTCCCACAAGACATCATCGCCAACATCAGGCGCATCATTAGCGACATTAAGAACATCTTCCCGCTGGCGACTGAGCACTTCGTCATCGGACCGATGGGCAAACTCGGCTGGGGCACTCCCACCCTGATCTCGCTCGAGCTGGGTGTGATCATTGATCTGCCGACACCGGCGGTTGTCATCGCCGGAGTACTGCGTTGCAGTTTGCCCGCCGAAGACCTCCCGATCCTAAACTTGCAGGTGAACTTCGCGGGCGGCGTGGATTTCGACAAAGGCCTGATCTGGTTCGATGCCAGTCTCTACGATTCGCATCTGCTCATCTACACCCTCACCGGGGACATGGCGCTGCGCATCGGCTGGGGCGACCAAGCGATCTTTATTCTCACGGTCGGCGGCTTTCATCCTTCGTTTAACGAAATCCCGCCGGACTTGCGCGGACTGCGGCGGCTCGGTATTTCGCTCCTCTCTGGCGATAACCCGCGTCTGACCTGCCAAACCTACTTCGCGATCACGTCGAACACAGTGCAGTCCGGCTCGCGTGTCGAGCTCTATGCGGAGGGATGCGGGCTGAACATCTACGGCTTCCTCGGCTACGACCTGCTCGTTCAATTCAATCCGTTCCATTTCATTGCCGATCTCGAAGCGGGGCTCGCCTTGCGCGATGGCACCGATGAGCTGATGGGCATCCACGTTCATGGCCAACTCTCCGGGCCCGGTCCCTTCCGCGCGCGCGGCGAAGCGAGCATTGACATCCTATTTTTCTCGATATCGATTGACTTCGATGTCACGTGGGGCGACGACGCGCCTGCGCAGATCGAAGCGGAAGTCGATGTGCTCCCGCTGGTCGAAGCGGCACTGAAGGACGATCGCAACTGGCTCGCGACCTTACCCGCGAACGCACACCCGAACGTTACACTGAGAAAACTCGAGTTGCCGCCCGAGCAGATCGTGATGAACCCATTCGCCGTTCTCTCGGTGAGCCAAAAAGTCGTGCCGCTCGGCCTCGAGATAAACAAGTTCGGCAATCAAAAGCCAAAAGGCACAACGCGTTTCGAGCTGACTTTCACCGACGGCGGCACAGACGAAGTGCGGGAAGAATTTGCCACCGCGAATTTCCTGCGCCTGAGCGATGACGAGAAACTCGCGCGTAAGTCCTTCGACAAAATGCGCAGCGGTCTGCGTTTCAGCACAGGCGATAGCTCACAGACCGGCGCGAATACGGCGAAGGACGTTATCTACGAGCTGAGCTACGTGCATAGGAAACGCGGCCTCACGATCCGCGCAGGACTCGTTAGGCTATTTGGCTCCGTCTTCTCGATCTTCACCGGTGCGGGCGCAGTAACGAAAAATAAATTCGCCGTGGCCCGGCGCACTGGCGGGACGCCGATTGCAAAGGTCGATGTGAAAGAGCCGGAGTTCCAAGTCGTGAATGGAAACGATCTGAGTCTGCACGCGCCGGGGCTCACCGCGAAAACTTCGGCTGAAGCATGGCAGCTGCACGACGACCTCGTCGCAACCAATCCCGAACTGCGGGGCCGTCTGCAGGTACTGTCGAGCTACGAACTGAGCGACGCAGCATGAGCATCACGGTCGCGAAATACACTTTTAGCTCGTGGCTGCGCAAAGGCATCGGCAATCGCATCACCGAGCCGGATAACCTCGGCCTCGGCGCTTCCGTCGCTAAGGAGCGGTCGCGCGTGCCGATCGACGTGATACTGAACACCACCCCCGTGCACAAGGAGTTCGCGCTCGTCGGGCCGGGCGACATCATCGGCCTGATTGCGGACATGGTCGTGCGCACCGAGCCGCGCAATCTGATTACGAACTTCGAACCGAATTACCTGCCCTTCATCGAAATTTACGACGAAGATTATCTCTGGCGCTTCACACCGGCGGGCGCAAACGGCCAGCGCCTGCGCCCGTGGCTCACGCTCCTCGTGCTCGAAGCCGGCGAGCCGGAGGGCACCGGCGAGTATACGCGCAACGAGAAGGGCTTCCCATTGCCGACCGTTACGGTGACGAAGGCCGATGCGTTACCGCCGCCTAACGAGACCTGGGCCTGGGGTCACGTCCATATCAACGAAGGCTACGACACGCCTACTGACTTCGAGAAATTCCTTCGTTCATTGCACGAGCTGGATCATCCGAATTCGGACAAGATCATCTGTCGGCTGATCTGCCCGCGGAAGCTGAAACTGAAGACCGCCTATCGCGCGTTCGTTGTTCCAGCCTTCGAAACTGGAAGGCTGGCCGGGCTTGGACACAAAGACCTTTCGGCAATCGACGCGCAGCAGCCAGCTTGGACGGCAGGTGCGGCGCCGGTCGATTTCCCCGTTTACTACGACTGGTACTTCCGCACCGGCGCAAACGAAGACTTCGAGTCGTTGGTCAAGCTGCTCGAGCCGCGATCGATGGACCACCGCGTCGGCATCCGCGACATGGACGCTTCGCAGCCCGGGTTCGGCATGACCAAAGGCGCGGACATTGGCGCGATCCCGCCGCCGGAAAGACCGCAATCGATCATCGGATTGGAAGGCGCGCTCAAAGCGCCAACCGCTGTCTCGAGACCGAAAGATGTCGATCCAACGAAGCCGTTCTTCGCGGAGCTGAAGTCGATCCTGAATTTTCCAGCTGACGTGCAGGACGTATCTGATGGCGCTGCTGATCCGGTCGTCTCGCCACCGATCTACGGCGAGAATCACGCGAATCAACATCGGATTGATCCCGCGGGCGGCGGGTGGCTCAACGACCTCAATCGCGATCCGCGGCTGCGCGTCCCGTCTGGCTTCGGCACCGGCGTTATCCAAAAAAACCAGGAGAATTACGTCGCGCGCGCGTGGGAGCAAGTGAAGAAAATCCTCTCTGCCAACCGCATCATCCGCCACTCCGTAGTCGCGATGGAAACAGTCCGCGCAATCCAGACGAATTTCACGCAACGCCTCGGCCCCGCCGAGATGCTGGCCGTCTTCGCGCCGGTGTTGAAGAAGGTGAAAGGCTCGCCCACCACGCTTTTTCATCAACTCACGCAAAGTTTCGCTCCACCCGCCGCGGTGAACAGCGCGATGCGCCGTATGATTCGGCCACGTGGGGCGTATGGACGGCGGTTGCGTGCGGCGAACGGCGCGTTCACGCATGCGCGCCTGATCGAAGATTTAAGTGCAGGGCGCATCACCGCCGCGCCACCAAAGCAGGTGCCCGACTCCGTGATCACGGATGACCGCATCGCCGAGCAGTTACCCGGCGCGAATGAGCCGGCCTGGCTGCAATGGGTGCTCACGCATCGTTTGCTCTCGCTCATCCTCTTGTTAGGCGCCGCGTTGCTTCTCGCGATGGCTGGCTTGTGGTGGCTCGCGCTTTTAGTCGCAGGCGCGGGAGTAGTCGGCTATTTCGCCACGGCGGAACGAGCACGCGCCTTGCAGGCCGCGAGATCGCTCGCCGATCCCCAAAGCACGTTGCATGATATCGAAAACGCGCCGCCGCGATCCGATTTCACATTTGTCGTCACTGATCCCGTCACGCCCATCAGTGCGACGTCGACAACGGAAGTAACGTCGACCACGACGGCAACGTCATCATCGGCCGATGCGTTGCACTTCAATCAGGTTTCGATGATCACTCGCGCGGCTGCCCGCGCGGATACCGTAGAGGCAAAGAATTTCCGCGTCGCCGCGATACGGCTCAATCAACGACTGACAATTCAGCCGCCAGAGCCGCAACCGGTGCGCTTCGACATCGCCAATGCACATACGAAGCTCGTCGACGCGATGCGCGCGACCGCCGTCTTTCCACAACTTGTCGCGCGGCAAGTGCGTTTCACATTCAACCCCGATTGGCTGCTCAATCCGGAGCATCTCATTCCAGCGATGGCCTACCCGGATTTCCCGGACCCGATGTACGAAAGGCTGCGCGACATCTCGAGCGAATTGTTCCTGCCGAACCTCGAGCTTGTGCCGCCGAATACGATCTCGTTGCTCGTCACCAATCCCGAATTCATCGAGGCCTATATGGTTGGGCTCAATCACGAGTTCGGGAAGGAATTGCTGTGGCGCGAGTATCCGACAGATCAACGCGGCAGCTACTTCCGGCAGTTTTGGGATGTGAAGGGAATCATCGCGACCGACTCCGGCCTCACGCCGGAAGAACAGGCCGACCGCTATAAAGACATCGTGCCGATGGACACATGGGGCTCGGCGTCACAGCTCGGTAAGCATCGGCACCCGAAAAGACCGCCGGGCCGCCAGCTCGTCTTGCTCGTCCGCGGCGAACTGCTGAAGAAATATCCGAACACAATCGTGTATGCGCAGAAGGCGCATATCTTCCGGCGCGACGACGGCACTCCGGATCCGAGCAAAGACCCCGTCATCCAGGAGGTGAAAACGGAAGCGGAAATGCATGACGAAATCCGTTTCCCAATTTTCCGCGCGGAGATCGAACCGGACATTCGCTTCTTCGGTTTCGAGATGACCCCGGAGGAAGCAAAAGGCGCGGACCATCCCCAGAATCCGAACGATGATTGGGGCTGGTATTTCATCATCCAGGAAGTGCCCGGTGAACCGCGCTTTGGCATGGACATCACTTTCGAACCGGACAGCCCGTCGACTGTCACCTGGGACGATCTTGCATGGACGAAGTTTGGCGAAGGTCTGCGGTTCATCGACACGGCGCAGCCGCCCGCGCCAGATTTCTTCAATCGCCTCTCCGCGGCGGAGAAAAGCCAATGGGGCAGTCATTCCGCCGACATGGCATCGATCCTCTATCAGAAGCCCGTCATGATCGCGGTGCACGCGAAAGAAATGCTGGAAAACCTCGAGGTGCCGCCAGCATGAGCGAATACAGCGAGACCTTGGATGCCTTGCGTCAGGCGCGCGCGACGCTGAACGACGCGCGCGAGCAGCTGCATCGCGCGCGCATGCGGCAAGTGACGTTGCAACGCGCGCAACGAAAGGCGGAGCGCAAAGAAGTTCTCGATCAACTCGAACACGATCAGGAGCCGGTGTTTTATCCCGATCGTTCGCGCGAGCTGGAGCGGGAACGCCGACGCGTCGAGCAACAAAAGGGACTCGTTAGGCAAGGCGACGCCGACGTGCGCGACCTGCTCGGCCGCCTTTTCCAACGCACGCCACAGCAACTCATCGAAGAGTGGGACGACACCACACCGATCATGTTACTTCCGCTGCGGCTCGAGACGCGCTTTAAGGAAATGGAGCGCGAGCAACGGGAACTTTGGGTGCGCGTCTTTCCCGATGAGATCGCGATCAACACACACGAGAAGCTGCTCACCGAACGCGAGCGAACCAACGGCATCGCTTATTGGAAAGCGTTGCGCGCGGCAACAGATGACACCGCCCGCAAGGCAGCCTGGCAGGAGCTAGTGAAACATTTCGGCGCGAACCGTTCGGCTTGGGTAGCGTTGCAAACCAAGCCGACCAACTGGAGCACGCCGCCCCCTGCGAGTGACGACGCCCTGCAATTTCCGCAGTTCGATCTGGCAAAACCTGACAGCTGGACCGAAGCACCCCATAGCCGCGTGATGCCGGACCACTTCGTTCTCATAACCTTTCGCGGTGGCGAGGTTGTGCACACGGTCGTGGGCGAGCAGGTCGATGACATTCTTGTCGTCGGCCCAGCGCCGCTCGATGACGACGGCAAATCCGGATTAAAACGCGATCCGGCAACGAACCGTCTCGACCTCGGCGAAGAGTTCAGTTGGGTCGCGGATTTTCCGCTCGCGGTGCAGCGCGGGATGGGTTTCCGCCTGCGACTCACGGCTGAAGATTTCGCGCAAGGTTTCGAGCAGTTGCTCGTCATTGGTCTGAAATTATCCGCAAGCGAAACGGACACGCAGAAGTTGATCGAGGAGTTGATTCACAATCATCATTACTCCGCGAAAGGTTTTGCACTCGTTAGGCAAGGAACGCCCACAAACAACACCGATGACGATTCCTCTGGCTTCGGCGCGACCGATCCGCACGCGGAACAGAGCTACTTCGTCGAAGTTGGCCCGGAGTTATTTCGCTGGGTCGCCGAGGCCGACAAAGCCAGCGATGGTCAGCGCTTGGCCGAGTATCTCGGCATCGCATACGATGCGCTGCAGCACATCGCGAATGCCGACCTGACGGATCACGCGGAAGCAATCGCGATGAACAAGGCGCTCTACGCCGGCACTTTCGGATATTACCTCAACACAATGCTTAATGACGTGATGAGCAGCGCGACAATTGAGCGCGTGCGCGCCCTCTTCACTCAAAACGTGACTGGACGCGGTCCGTTGGCCGCGGTGCGAGTAGGCAATCAACCGTATGGCTTTCTGCTGACGAGCACCTTCCCGCGATGGAGTTATCGCCAGGGCGAGCTGCGCATCGTCCCTTTCGAAGAAGAAGTGCGGCGTGTCCTGGCCGAGTTGCAGCGCCAATGGGCGACGCTGAAAGGCGAACTGCCGCACATCGGCAAAGATGGCGACGCGGGCGCGAATCTGATGAAGGTGCTCGGCCTGCAGCCGACCTCGGCAGATTATTTCCAGCGCGTTGGCTACAGCTTCGATGCCCTCTTCAACGAACAGCAGCTGGCTTATCGGGGCCGCTACGGCGAGGACTTCATCAAGATGCTAATCGAGCGCAGTCTGGCGCGTGCGTTCCTTACGATGTTTGGTTATGACGGCACGAACAAGCCAGTTCCGCTGCTCCTTCAGTTAATCTGGCGTCATTATCAAACGCGGCTTGATCGCGAGAATCTGATCGACGGTCTGCCGCTTTCGGAAGAGCGCACAATCAAGCCGTTTGAAGAAGCAACGGGCCGCAACTATATCGACTGGCTGCTCAGTAACGCTGAAGACGCGCAGAAGCTTGAAGCGGAAGACTTCGGCACGGGCGTGCCGGCGCCGCATTCGCTTCTCTATCTGATGCTGCGCTACGCGCTCCTGCACGAAGGGACGCAGAGTATTTTCAATTTGCTTACGATGGCCGAGATCTCCGCGCCAGAACTGGTGCGCAGCCGCAAGTTCATGAACATCACGGCGCAGCCAGACTTGACGCATTGGGAAGTATTCCGCGCACCGGCGAATCGCGTTTTGCCTAACGAGACCTCGGATACTCCCCTGCTCTCTTTTGTGCAGCTCGATCGCTTCACGCGCGGGGCGCAACGCGACGTAGGAAAGAATTTCGCCGACGCTAAAGACGGTCTTGCCGCGCTCGCGAAACTTCCCACCGCGCGACTGGAGCGTCTGCTCGCCGAGCACATCGACACGGTCAACTACCGGCTCGATAGCTGGCAGACAGCGCTCTTCGATTTGCGCGCGCGCACGCACCGCAACCTCAACGGTAAAGAGGACGCGCGTCGCCTCGGACTGTATCTCGGCAGCTACGGTTATCTGGAGAACGTGCGCCCGAGTCCCGAGCGGCGAGTGAGAATTCCCGAAGATGTTTTGCCGAACGAGTTGCGCGAAGGCGCGGAGAATCTTTACCTTAATCCGCACAACGGCGGCTACGTGCACACACCGTCACTGAACCACGCCACCGCCGCCGCGATTCTGCGCAACGGTTACCTCACCCACGCCTCGCCGGGCGAGCAGGACAAGCTCGCCGTCAATCTCTCGTCAGCACGCGTTCGCCGCGCAAGGTACCTTGTCGACGGCGTGCGCAATGGTCAATCGCTCGAGGCGCTCCTCGGCTATCTGTTCGAGCGCGGCTTGCACGATTGGACGACGCGGTCCGTCAATCCCGTAATCCTCGACCAGCTCAAGCCCGTCTTTCGCCAAGCATTTCCGATCAAGCGGACAAAAGTGCCCCGGCAGGGCATCGCCGGCGAAGCCGCCTCAATCACGGAGGACTACTCGGTTGTGAATGGTCTCGATCTCGCGCGCACCACGGCCGCATTCCCGTACGGAATCGCGGAGTTGAACTCGCTAGGCGCGCAACAGGTCGACGCCATTAAACAGGAAAAGCGAAACCTGGAAAACTCGCTCGATTCCCTACGTGACGTGCTCACCGCGGAAGCTGCCTATCAGCTCGCGCTCGGAAACTTCGATCGCGCCGGCGCCGTGATGCGCGCCATTTCCGGCGGCGACATGCCTGTGCAGGTGGAGGTGATTGACTCTTCGCGCGGGAGCGAGCTGAGCTTCACGAATCGTGTTGCGCTTCACTTCGACACCGCAATGACGAGCAATCCCTGGCCAGCCATTCCGCACAGCCGGCGCGCGCGCACGGAGCCGGCCTTCAATCATTGGGTCGCAGACTTGCTAGGCGATCCTGCTGCTATTCGCTGCATGGCGCAGGCGGTGGACGCGCAGGGGCAGGTATTGGTCGAGGGCGGGACGCCGGTTCAAAACACCGTCAGTCTGGCAGAGCTGAAGTTGCAGCCGCTCGATCTCGTTTTCCTCATTGGGAAGAAAGTAGAAGCGACCGGCTTCTCGGAGCTGGAGAGCCGCGTCCGATATTTTTTCGCCCGGCAGCACTCGTTAGGCGACGCCGTCATTGTAAAGATCGAATTCGCGAACAGCGGCGGTGGGGGATTAGCGGTGCGTTCCTTCGCCGAGGTCCTGCCGCTGGCGAATGCGATCCGTGAAATCGCCGGCAAGTCGCGCCCTCTGCAGGCCCAGGATTTCGTGCCTACCTCAAAGCAGGGGACAGCAGCGTCGCAGAATCCCGGTAACGTCGATGTAGTCGAGCTGCAAAGCCGTGTCGGTAGTGTGCGCGGAGAGTTTGATACGCTTTTCGCCGCGCTGCAATCCGCCGCAGATGCTGCAGCGACCTTGCAAACGTCTGCTGCAATCGATTCTTTGCGCGATCGCCTCATCGAGATCGCGAACGCCGGTTTCGTGCACACGTTTCCGCTCAGCGCCGTCGGCTTCGCGGCGGAGCAACGCGACGCTCTGGTGGCGCAAAATGATTCGTTGCAAAAGCGCTATACCGATGTGACGAAGGCCTTTGACGCGAAGCTCGCGCGCGTAAACGACGCGGCAACGAAACCGCCGCAAAAGGTGACGCTCCTCGCCGAAATGGCGAAGTCGCTCCTGGGCGATGACTTCGTTCTGTTGCCGAAATTTAGTTTCACGAATCTGGCGGATGTCGTGACAGCTAACGGCGATCGGGCGCAGTTGCTCAAGCATGTCCGCGACGTCCTGAAGCTGCCGCTGCCGATCGACGAATGGCTGCACGGTGTAGCACTCGTCAGGCGAAACATGCACACCTTCGGTCTCGCAAGGATGCTGGGCGAAACCTTCGGCGCTGAGGGTGGTGAATGCAGCCCGATGCAACTGCCTTATCGCGCCAACGATACTTGGCTCAGCGTCGAATTCCCCGAAGGCACGAACATCGTGCACGACACGATCTCGGTCATGCAATCTCTGCCGCCAGCATTCGTGCCCACTGCCGCGCAATGCGGTTTTCTCATTGACGAATGGCTCGAGACGCTGCCGAAGAAGGAGGAGGTCACGGGCATCGCATTCAACTACGATGCGCCGAACAGCGCGCCGCCGGGCGCGGTGTTGCTCGCGGTCGCGCCGGTGGAGACGGGTCACTGGAGCTGGGACAATCTCGTCGCGATAGTACTCGATACCTTTGATCGCGCGAAGCTGCGCGCGGTTGAGCCGGACATGATTGAAACTCTTTCGCGCGTGGCCCCGTTCCTGCCGACGACGATCGCGGAATTCACAACCGGGAAAAGCACGATAAACCTCGATTACGCCCGCAACGTCGCTTTCGTGAATCAACGCGTCCTAGGCACAGAGGTTCTCGTGCGCAATCCCTGATTGATATGCCGGTCGACACGCTGCACAACATCTTCACGAAAAGCGCGACGCTGCTCGCGGACATTTATCGCGACCCGCAAATTACCGCTTACAACCGGCTCGAGCCACGCGCGCGCACGGAGGATTTCACCCGCAGTCTGCGCGCGGAAATTCGCGACCCGCTCTGGCTGCTCACCCGCCAGTGGCAGATGGGTGAGCTCGAAGCGGAGGATGCCGGCTCGGCCATCGACGCGCGTCTGCTCACTTCGCAGATGCACATCGACCGGATCGCGCTCCGCGGCGCAGCCGGCCATAGCTACGACGAAAGCATTCCGCTCGAGACGGTGGCGGAACGTGAACTTATTCCGCTTGCAGACGACAAATCGGTCTCGTTTCCGCACGCCCTTAAAGTCCAGGTCGCGCACTTTTTCCTAAAGCTGCACAAGCCGGTGTTGCGGACAAAATACCTGCCGCAGTATCGAACCGCCTTTGCTTTCGCGCAGAACGACGAGTCCGTTTTCCGCGGCCAGATTGACGGACTCAATGTCTACGTTGCGACTAAGCGACGTGATTTCGACGGGCAGAAAGTGCTGCAAGCAATATACGGCGGGACTTTCGAAACGCTCGTGTCTGTCGACGCGGCCGATCACATTGATGATTTGACGAAAGCGCTACAGGATTGGTTTGAGCGTCAATACTCCCAGGTTCCCAATGAAAGCGCGTGGGATTCGCGGCGGCTTACCTACGCAATGCAAGCGGCTGCGCCGCGAAGTGACGGCACTCAACTGGTGCTCGACGCTTCGCATTACAACGAAGGCCGGCTTGATTGGTATTCGTTCGAAGTCGATCCGGCCGCACCAGCACTTACGACCGATGCCGCGACCCCCGCGCTGCCGCAACCGCAAGAGCCGATCTCATTTCTGCCGGTCGCAGCGTCATTCAAAGGAATGCCCAACCCGCGTTTCTGGGAAATGGAAAACCGCCAGATCAACTTCGGCCGGCTCGATGCAAAGACGACCGACTCGCTCCTCCTCGTTTTCGCGGAACTCGGCCTCATCTATGGGAACGACTGGTTCGTCATTCCCTATTCCATGAACGTGAATACGCTTTGCGAAATCAAGGCGCTCGTTGTCACGGATGTGTTCGGCGAACGCACACTCATCCAGGCCGCGGATGAGGGCGAAGAAAACGACTGGCAGCGCTGGAGTATGTTCAACCTCAGCAACAAGAACGAGCTCGGCAGTTATAACCGGCAGTTCTTCCTTCCGGCCGCGCTCACCAGCACGCTCGAAAGCGAACCACTCGAACAAGTGAATTACACGCGTGACGAGATGACGAACATGGTCTGGGCCATTGAAGAGGTGATTCCCGATGGCACCGGGAAAGGTATCAATGGATACGACACCGCAGACAAATTCGGGGTCGAGCCGCCGCCGATTACAGCCTCGACCGCGAGCATCCGTTACGTGCTCGGCACCACCGTGCCGGAGAATTGGATTCCCTTCCTGCCCGTGCATCAGGCCGGTAGCAATCAATCGATTGAGTTTCGCCGCGCCGCGATGCCGAAGCTGGGTGTCCCACCGACAGATGTCGTAAGGCCAAAAGGTCTTCTCCTCACCGAAGTATCCACGCGTTACTACATCAACGAGGAAGAAATTCCCGGCGCCGGCACATTGATTCGCCGAACCTATCAGCGAGCGCGCTGGTACGGCGGCCGCACTTACATCTGGATCGGACGCTACCGCGAAACAGGCCGCGGCGAGGCGAGTAGCGAACTCCGTTTCGACCAGATCGAGCCCCTCGGCTCGAGTCGGTGAAAATCATCAGACCGACGGCCCCGCGGACATTATTTCTCTGCGGCTGCTGCGAGCGTTTCGCGACCCGTCGGTCCAAGTCAATTTACAGAGGAGTTCAGAAATTCCTGCATCAAAGCGCCAGTAACTTTGAATCACCTGATCCAGAGGTTTGTCCCTTGTTTTTGCGTCAGTTTGGAGGCGACACCCGATGACAAAGCAAGGTATCATGTCTGCGAGAACTTAACATGATCAGCCAGGGGTGAAGCCACTCAGCCAATCTACGCCATGAAAATTCTGGCACAGACATTCCGACACAAATGTCACTACCGGGCTGTAATAGTCGATGACGCCTTCGAAGTCGTCGTGCTAGAGAGCAAACGCCAAATCTTTGACGAATCGTCTACGATTAGGTCTCAATTGAACGCCCTGCATAGGCGTTATGCTCTTACCGGTTGCTGAGTTTTTGTTGCCGTCAGGCTGAGATTATCGAATCTAAAAGCGATTCCCATGCCATAACAGTTTGCCTTGGGCTGATGCGAAATTCCATGCAGGGACCTCAATCGCGTGAGAACCAAAATGCCGCCACCACTCGGTGGATAGCCAACGCGACTGTCGCGTTGCTACCCGTGCTCGCCTGTTTCCTTGGCGGCGCCACTCAAAAATGGGAAGAAGGACTTGTCATCACGCTTCTCGCGCTCTGCCTGCTGGTGCGACCGCCGCGGTTTTCGCTCGGCGTGTTCACGAATCTCGTTCTTCTCACCCTCTTTATCTTGGCGGTAGTTGCCTTTCTCCCCGCCCGCTGGTTTTTCCAACCGGAGTGGCGTGCGACATTTGTAAATAACTTCGGAATTCAGCTTCCATCGACGCTCACTCCGCAGCCATGGATCACGCTAGGCTATCTGGTTAGCTTCGTTGCTGGACTGAGCTGGCTCTATGCCGTCTCCACGCAAGTCCTGGAGCTTCGCGAGGCACGCTCTCAACTGCGCTTGTTTTCCTGTGGAATTGCGCTCCTAGCCGCGATCTGCATCGCGTTTTACTTGGCACACACCACGCTTTCATTCTGGCATAACGAACAAAATTTCGGTCCATTTCCAAATCGGAATCAAACCGGAGATCTTTTCGGGCTTAGCGCGATCATGATTCTTGCCTGCGGTCAGGACGATCTGCGCAAGAGAAGAAAACGGTGGATCGTCTGGATCCTCGCACTGGTTCTGATCGTGACAGCGATCGTATTGAATTTTTCGCTCTCTGGAATCGGGATCGTTGCCGCGGGCAGCGCATTTTGGCTTGGCACGTTCGCGTTCCGACAACGCTCTCCCTCGCGACTCGCGCTTGGAGTCTCTTTTCTTCTTCTGCTACTCACGGCCCTGCTGCTTTTCGGCGGGCAAACATTCGAGAGATTTCGTGTTGGTGATTTCGGCAGTGCCGCTATCTCAACGGATTTCCGGTGGCAAATTTTTCATGACACGGCTCGACTCATTCGTAACTCGCCCTGGTGCGGAATCGGCTTTGGAAATTTCGAATCGATCTTTGCAATTTTTCGCAATGCTTCTCTCAGCGACCCGCGAGCCTTGCATCCGGAAAGCGACTGGCTTTGGCTTTGGACGGAACTCGGTTGGCCGGCGGTGGTGCTCACGATCGTCGGTATCGCCCTGCTTGTTAGTCGAGTTTTCCCGCTGCAAGAGGGAACCAACCAAGGTTATCGTCTCGCCGCCCTTATCGCCGCGCTTCTGTTCGCGCTCCATGGGATTGTTGATGTTTCAGGACACCAGGTCGGTACGGCCTTTGCAGCAATATTTTTGCTTGGCCTCGCGGAGCATCGGCCGCTCTCTTTGAAAACGAGCCAGTGGATACCGATCTTATTTCGCTTTGTTGGGTTGGTATTACTTGCGGCGGGACTGTCATTGGTTGTCGCCGCGCGCGGCGAGAAACTTCTCCCCGGCTCAGTCGGTGTTTCCAGCGCGAAGCAACTATCGGCGGTAGCCGATCGCGAGGGCAATTTTAGTGAAACAACCGCTCTGACAACTCGCGCGCTTCGATGGGCGCTGCTCGATTGGCAGCTTTACTCTGCGCGCGCTATTGCGGAAGTCGAACTCAAACAGACGCAAAACGCAGTTGATGATTTCCGCCGGGCGCGCGTTCTGGAGCCGATCGCGTATGAAGTTCCGTTGGCCGAAGGAAACGCGTGGCTGCCGTACCGTCCAATTTTGGCCGTGACAGCATGGCGTGAGGCGTTACGCAGAGCCGGATCTCAGCGACCGGGAGTTTACGCAAGCATGCTAAGCGAGGCTTCGCTCAGGAGTCCAGAAGTCAGCCCGATTCTGGAAGCGATTGGGCTTAGCGAGCACGATTTAGCGCTACCCTATCTCAACCGGGTGTCCGACGCTTCTTTCAATCGCGCTCTCGCGCAACTGTTGAGAAATGATCCGAACTTACAATCGTTCAGTGAAACAGAAAAACTCGCGCTCTTCGCCTTTTGGTCCGAACGCGGCGACCCCGAGGAGATTTCCCGGGCCGTTGAGCAGCATCCCGACTGGCTTCGTTATGCCTGGCTTGGCATTGCGAAATACAAGGCGAGCAAGAATGATTTTCGCGCCGGCTACGAGTTGACCCAGCGATACGGCGAACCGGTCGCGCTTCCGCGAGTCGCCACTAATTTCTCTCTTCAAGATCTGGAAAAGCGCTTCGCCGCCGCGCCCAATAACTACGGCATTGGTTATGAACTTTATCGCGCCCAGATACAGAATGGTCGGGTCGATGATGCCCTTCTCACCGCCCGTCATTTTAGCGTGCGGTCGAGCTCCCCAGCCTATTTTCATTTCTTGGAGGCACAGTGTTGGGCCGAGAAACAAAATTGGGAACGCGCTTGGAATGCCTGGCTGGCCTTTCAGGCCGCGCAGGCGCCAGCAACGAAGTAGAATTTCCGCGAGAAATCCCTGGCGAGATCGACTGTGCGGCAAATTTTGAGGCCTTTCGAATCGGTAGCGTTTTCGGTAACGCCGCCATGTTTGCATCGTAAGAACTTTGGTTAAGAGTCACTTGCTCTGCCAATTGAGCTAATGGTGCCTAGTAGTCTTTAATTTTCGAATCTCGAATTTCGAAAGTTTAAAAGTCTTGGCAATGCGAAAAATTACGCCTGCGTATGGCGCGCGTAGTGTCTCTCGACCCCTTTTGGGAGCAAACGTTTGCGACCGCGTTGCCGCCGGCGCGCCAGCGTGGCACGACCGGCTTTTGTCTTCATCCGTGCCCGAAATCCGTGCTGGCGTTTGCGCGTTCGCTTCGATGGTTGGTAAGTCCGCTTCATAAAACCAAAAAATAATTTCGGCGCGTTTTGAGAGCGGTTACAGTAGGAATGGGCGCGGCATTGTCAATCGGGGCAGGGCGATGTGAATGTCGGTCCCATCATTCCAGGATTGCCACCGCCTCGAATTTTTGAAATAAGCAATCCAACAATGAGCGAAAAAGTCGTGATCGAGCCAGCAACCGAGGCCGACTTGGACGAGTTATCACAAATGCTCGGCGAATTGTTTGCTCAGGAGAGCGACTTTCGGCCCGACAAAGAGAAACAACTTCGTGGGCTGCGCTTGATTTTCGAGCAACCAAGCCGCGGACGCGTTTTTGTGCTGCGACGCGACGGAGCCATCGTTGGCATGATCAATTTACTCTTTACGATCAGCACAGCCGAAGGCGGGTTTGTCATTCTGCTTGAGGATCTGGTGATCCACAAAGAGTACCAGGGTCATGGGTACGGTTCAAAACTCCTCGAACACGCAATCAATTTTGCGCGCCAGAAAAATTTCCTTCGTATTACTTTGTTGACTGACCGGCCGGAAAACCTGGCGCAAGAGTTTTTCCGGCGCCACGGCTTCCACGAATCTTCAATGATACCAATGCGGTTACTGATTACACCTGAAGGCGAACAGCCACAGTCATGACAAGGCGCGTCAGTCTCGCGTGCAGTGGCAGCCAGCGCTGGCTGCGATGATCCACGTTTTGCGAGCGACACGCCTGCCTCTACAGTTTTTGCTTGTCGAGCCAGGCACTCAATTGACTTGCGAGTCGTTTTTTGAATTCCGACCGGAACTGAATTTCGTCCACCGCTTTTGCCACTTCGGTTGCACTCTCAGCAGGCAAATTAGCTTTTGCATAAGCCTTTAATTCATCGGCGCGGGAATCGTCCGAGAAGAAGGTGAACAGACTGGGCGCGTACCTGTTTGCCCCGAGCGCGTCGGTCTTCGCGAGCAGCGCTTTCATGTTCGCCTTTGCAAAGTCCCACGCAATATCCGGATGGTCGCTTTCACGAGCTACTTTCGAAACAAGAAATACCGCGCGGCTTGTTGGCAGCTCATCGGTGAGCGCAATTGGTAGGGTTTTCTTCACGAGCGTGGAATCGATCGCGCCAGCCAACGCGTCGTAGTAATTTTGTTTTTCCTCGGTGCTCGTCGTCTTCAGACCAAGCTCGTGAAGCTGGTTCCAAGTTGCTTCGTCGGCGTAGTGGCCGACGACCGCAAGAATTGGCGGACGAAGATCGGGTTGGAGCGATTGTGGGTTTGTAAGATATTTCTTAAAACGCTCACGACAGCCCACGACGATTTTTTGATCGTTCAAATCTCCCAGCGCGGTGATTAAGCTCGCCCGCAAGTTTCCGGCGGTAGCTGGTTCGCCGTCTTTCGGATCCCAGCCCAGCGCATCAAAGGTCTGTCGCAAGATCGATCGCGCGTAGGCTTGAAATTTTTCCCGTTCCGGACGGCCAATGAGCAGCCGGTTAATAAAATCCAAGACATTGATGATCTGTTCACGCTCGGCGAGCTCGGTCGACGAAGGTAATTTATCGACCAGTCCGAAGTAGCGTGAGACAGACGCGCGGTTGGCTTGGACGAGCGCCCATGCGTCGCTCAGGAGATTGACGCGATCTTCAAGGCCCATCTGAGGCAGAGTTCGCAGCAATAAGTTCCAGGATTGCTCGTCATATTCGACGCGATAATTTCCTGCCCCGTTTACATTCAGTTTGAACGCTCGATCGGCTGGAATGTTTTGCAGACTGTCGATCTTGCCAGTCATTAACAAGGTCCCAGGCGCTTCTCCGATGACCGAATACGTTAAGGGAATTTTCCATTCGAGTGGTGGCGCATTCTTGAAATTGATCGTGAAGGGTTCTTGCGTGAGCGAGACCTTGCCGCCTTCGCCTCGCTTGACTTTCACGACAGGAAATCCCGGTTGCTCGGTCCAACCTGCTGCTATTTCAGCGATCGGTTGACCCGACGATTCTGAAAGTGCGTTCCAAAGATCCGCGGTGGTGGAGTTCGAAAATTTATGCGCGGCGATATATCGACGAATTCCATCACGAAAAACCACTTCGCCGAGAAAACTTTCGAGCATCCGAAGAAATGACTGGCCTTTTTTATAAGTGATGTCGTCAAATGCGCTATTCGCTTCGGCCTCAGTCGCGATCGGCTGCTGAATCGGATGCGTCGTCGATCTTGCGTCGCCTTCCATCGCTTGCTCCTTGGCAATACCGACACGCCGCGTGGGATCGCGCGGCAAATTTCTTCGCAGCCAAACTTCCCATTGCGGATTGAAATGCGCTGTGCATTTCGTTCCCATCCAGGAGGCGAATCCTTCGTTGAGCCAGAGATTGTCCCACCATGCCATTGTCACGAGGTCGCCAAACCACTGATGTGCCATCTCGTGCGCAAGCACTTCATAGATATCTTGCTTGGTCTCCGCAGAAGAGTTTTTCGGGTCAAACAAAAGCGCGGATTCGTAATAAGTAATGCCGCCCCAGTTTTCCATGGCGCCGCCAAAGCCGCCGGGTAGAGCGATTTGATCCAGCTTCGGAAGCGGATAAGGCACACCGAAATA
>Ga0209473_1000481_pt1 | contig 24068 bp, 20 predicted proteins | sample GraSoiAngelo_133_FD_185890 | JGI IMG/M metagenome (GOLD analysis project Ga0209473, IMG submission 185890) | Grasslands soil microbial communities from the Angelo Coastal Reserve, California, USA - 14_0929_05_20cm (SPAdes) (version 2) | ecosystem: Environmental > Terrestrial > Soil > Grasslands ...
CAGGATCGCCAGGGAATCGTCGCTCAGATTCTGCCAACGTTGCGTGGGGCTCTCTCCTCCACGCGACGTGTGATCGCCCACTATTCCGATGACCCGGACGCGTTGACCTTCGCAGGTGCAAAGTGGGCGAGAGACTTGGCAAGGCTTGGGACCAGTTGCCCGGATCACTTTCTGAGAACACGCGTGTGCCCCATGTTCTTAAGCTGGGATGCGAACAAGGAGACCGTGGCAACCCTGAAGTCACGGATCCAGGATCAAGTCAACGAGTATCGCGCCGCCTACAAGCAGTACTATGAGTCTTTTGCAACTCCAGATTCTCCTAAACTCCGGGATTCTAATCCATCCGTGGTCATCATTCCGGGATTGGGCCTGTTTGGCTTCGGCAAAAACAAAAAAGAGGCACGCATCACAACCGAGTTTTTCATCAACGCCATTCACGTCATGGCCGGAGCGAATGCGCTTGAGGAAGGTAAAGCGCCAAGTCCGTTGCCTCAGGCACGCACGGCTGAACAATCCAAGCAGTTCACCGAGTTTCACAATTACGTCGCCCTCCCGCGTTCTGAAGCCTTCCGCATCGAATACTGGGCATTGGAAGAGGCCAAGCTGCAACGCATGCCTGTGGAAGCCGAGTTCAGCAGGAAGATTTTTCTCGTCGTTGGAGGCGCGAACGGTATCGGCCGGGAAACCGCACTCCTGCTTGCGAAAAAAGGCGCCCACGTGGTCGTCGCCGATTTCGATCTGGAGGGCGTCAAGGAAGTTGCGGCCGAAGCCGGCCGACTGGGATCACCCGAATCCGCCGCACACACGGCGGTCGATCTCGGTTCTTCGCAAAGCCTTCTCGAAGCCACAAAATTCACGATCCTGCAATTCGGCGGCATCGACGGAATTGTGAATACCGCCGCCGTCTACCCCGTCGCAGGAGCAGAGGGAGAGTTGTCCGATGCGCTGTGGGCGAAGACCTTTCTGGTGAACGTCACCGGAAACTATTGGTTGGCCCGCGAAACAGCCTGGGTCTTCGCCGACCAAAATCTGCCAGCTGCCATGGTCCTCGCCAGTTCTGCCAATGCTGTGGTACCCAAAAAGGGCAGCGAAGCCTACGATACCAGCAAGACGGCCTTAAACCATTTGATCCGGGAGCTGGCCATCAAGCTTAGCCCGCTGGTTCGGGTCAACGGAATCGCTCCTGCCACGGTGGTTGCCGGCTCCACGATGTTTCCACGCGACCGGGTGATCCAATCGCTCGAGAAGTACAAAATCGCTTTCTCAGAAACTGAATCTACCGGAGAACTCCGCTCGAAACTGGCCGACTTCTACGCGCAACGCACCCTCACCCGGCTCCGCATTCTCCCGCAAGACTGTGCCAGCGCGATCGTCTGGCTGGCCGGCGAAGCGAGCGCCAAAACGACGGGACATGTAATTCCCGTTGATGGCGGGCTGCCGGAGGCTTTCTTGCGCTAAAGGGTGCCAGGAACGAATTGCTGGCCGCTGCCGGGCCAGAGCAAGTCTTGGGTTAACCACATGAAACGTATTTGCTTCGTTCTGCAAGTAAGACCGGAACGGCTGGAGGAATACAAAGCCCGCCACCGCCGCGTGTGGCCGGAGATGCTCTCGGCTTTGCGCGAGACGGGATGGAACAACTACTCGCTGTTTTTGCGTCCGGACGGATTGCTGGTCGGGTACCTCGAAACCGAAGACTTTGAACGGGCACGCGCGGGTATGGCTGGCCGCGAGGTCAATGAACGTTGGCAAAGAGAGATGGCTGGCTTTTTTGTGCAACCGGCTGGTGTCTTGCCCGATCGGGCTATGGAGCCGCTCGAAGAGGTGTTTCATCTCTAGCTCGAATGGTTAAGGACGGACATGTCAGCTAATCCTGTACTTGGCGTTTTCTTTCACTGGCTAGGCGGGCTCGCCTCGGGCAGTTTTTACGTTCCCTATCGCGGCGTCCGCCGTTGGTCCTGGGAGACTTATTGGCTGGTTGGTGGCTTCTTCAGTTGGATCATCGCTCCCTGGTTTCTCGGTCACCTGATGACGCGAGACCTGCTCTCGGTCTTGTCAGAGGCCCCCACAAGCACGTTGTTCTGGGCATTCTTTTTCGGCCTGCTGTGGGGAATCGGTGGGCTGACGTTCGGCCTTACCATGCGCTTCCTGGGTCTTTCCCTTGGGATGGCCGTGGCCCTCGGGCTGTGCGCAGCGTTCGGCACGCTGATGCCCCCCATCTTCAGCGGTGTGTTCGCCACGCAGGTTCTAGGCACAAGCTCCGGACGAGTCATTCTTCTCGGGATTTTTGTCTGTTTGCTGGGCATAGCGGCGGCAGGTCTGGCCGGGATTTTCAAAGAACGAGCCATGTCGCCGGAACAACAGAAGGCCGCCATTGAGGAGTTTGACTTGAAGAAGGGCATTGCCGTCGCGACCCTGTCGGGAGTCATGAGCGCTTGCTTCGCGTACGGCCTAGCGGCGGGCGCACCCATCAAAGCGCTAACCCTGAAGCACGGCACGGCGCCGTTGTGGCAAGGGCTTCCCGTGCTGGTGGTGGTGCTGATCGGCGGCTTTACGACGAACTTCCTTTGGTGCCTCGCGCTGAACATTCGCAACCGCACTGGCTATCAATACTTCACGTCCGATCCCCAAAGGTACTCGCAGGTGGCAGAAGAAACGATCGTCGAAACCGCCATCGACGCTCCGAGTCGCGAGGTCGTGGAACACATTCCTTCAACCAAAAAAAACAATAACCAGGAACCCGTGCCGATGCTGGCCAATTACCTGCTTTGCGCCCTTGCCGGAACCACTTGGTACTTCCAGTTCTTTTTCTACACCATGGGCGAAACGCAAATGGGCAAGTACGGGTTCTCCAGTTGGACCCTGCACATGGCCAGCATCATCATTTTCAGCTCCCTGTGGGGCATCGGGCTGCAAGAATGGAAAGGCGCTGGTGCTCCGGCAATGCGGCTACTCACGTTGGCTCTTTTCCTGCTTGTGGGATCCACGATGATTGTTGGCTACGGAAATTACCTCGGGCTTGCGCATTAACCGCTGTTTCGGACAACACCGGCTGCACTGCGGCGGATAGGGGCACCTCAGGAAATCATGAAGCGTCAAAGAAAAGTTATCGAGACCTCTCGAACTTGGGTCGTGTTTCTTCTCGGGCTGTTTTTGCTGAGGAACTCCGTCTTCGCGGCGGTCGGCACAGGAAATCCAACAGACCTGCGCGCCGATTCGCTGACCGATCCGCTTGGCATTGATGCACCAAAACCACTGCTTTCGTGGCGCTTACAGGATGACCGCTCCGGGGCAAAACAGACCGCGTATGAGATCTTCGTCTATAGCAAACGGCCGACGGCCATCGAAGCGAAACCGGATGTGTGGGACAGCGGACGTGTGGCCTCAAGCACTTCGACGGGGGTGTCGTACGGCGGGCCGGAGCTCGAGCCGGAGAAACGCTATTTCTGGCGCGTCCGGCTGTGGGACAAAGACGGAAAGCCGTATCCGATCAGCGATATCTCCTGGTGGGAAACGGGCCTGCTGTCGCCGTCAAACTGGCGAGGCAAGTGGATTGGCTATGAGCCCCCGGAGCTGCACAGAATTCGTGAATCTGGCGCCCTGTGGATCACCAATTCCGCGTCTGAATCCTCGGAACCGCATGACACTCAGCACGACTTCCGCTTCGCCTTTCCTGTTGACCGGCCCGTGCAAAGCGCCTCTCTCTATGCTACGGGAGCGGACACGACGGCGGCTTGGATCAACGGCCGGCAAGTGCTCCAGGCTCAACCGCTCACGCCATGGCAGCAAATGCCCTGGGGAACCTACACTCGGGTCGACGTGACTCGATCCCTGCACTCCGGCGCCAATCTTCTGGCGATTGGCGTGACACGATTTCTCACCGCGAGGCAGAAGCAAGTTCCCACCCGCACGCCGATGAGCGCTTGTCTCTTCATCGCCTTTACCGATGGCTCGAGTGAGCTGTTCACCTCCGGTGTCACCGGATGGAAGGCCGCTTTGCAGGCCCCCGACGGCTGGTGGCGTGAGGACTTCTCGGATGCATCATGGGAAGCAGCGGAACCCTACGTCCCTGCTCCCGGGGGCTTTGATGGCCGCACCGGTCTACCTTGGCCGACGGGCCCCGTTGCCGCCCTGCGGCGCAATTTTCGGGAAGACCAGGCGATCGTCTCCGCCCGGCTTTATGCCACCGCACTTGGTGCGTACAAGTTTCGAATCAACGGGGAACCGGTTGGCGATCAGATCCTTGCTCCGGGCTGGACCGACTACCGGCAGCAGGTGCTGTACCAAGTCTATGACGTCACTCTACGGATCAAGCAAGGCAACAACGCCATTGCCGCGTATCTCGCCCCCGGCTGGTACAGCACGCCACTACGCTGGTTTCGCCAGGGAAACAACTACGGCAACACGCAACCGGCGTTGCGCGCGCAGTTGCGGCTGGAGCATGCGGACGGTTCGGTCGACTGGATTGCCACGGACGAAAACTGGAAGGCAGACCTTTCTCCGATCTTGCAGGCGGAGCTCTATGACGGTGAAACCCTCGACGCTCGCAAGGTGCAAGACGGCTGGGATACTGCAAACTTCTCCGATGCACATTGGCATCCGGTCATGCTGGTCCATCCCAATGAACCACGCATTGTCGCACAATACTTCCAACCGATCCGCGCCGAGCGCGTAATTTCGGCAAGGGCAATCACGAACCCATCTCCGGGCGTTTACGTCTTCGACTTTGGCCAGAACATGAGCGCCTTGCCCCGGCTGCGCGTCCGCGGAGTTCGCGGAGACGATATCAAGCTGCGTTTCGCCGAAGTCCTGAACTCCGACGGAACACTGTACGTGGAAAACCTACGCACGGCCAAAGCCACCGACCACTTCATCCTTGCCGGGAGCAAGACTAGTGAGGATTTTCAGCCAGAGTTTACCTTCCACGGCTTCCGCTATGCCGAGATCTCGGGGCTGCGCGACAGGCCGACAATTGATACGCTCAAGGCTGTTGTCCTCCACACGAATGCACCGTTTACCACGCGCTTCAGCACAGGCAACAGCATGGTGAATCAACTCTGGAGCAACATCCTTTGGGGACAGCGTTCCAACTTTGTAGGTGTTCCCACCGATTGCCCGCAGCGGGATGAGCGTCTGGGCTGGAGCGCAGACGCTCAGGTCTTTTGGCGTACTGCCTCTTACAACATGGATTTATCGGCCTTCAGCCGCAAGTACGCTGCCGATCTGCGGGGAACACAGGTGGGGACTGCCATGTACGGCATATTTGCGCCCGGAGTTGACACACCCAATCCTTTCTATGGCGCGGCGTGGAGTGACGCCGGGGTCATCGTTCCATGGACCGGCTGGATCCAGACCGGTGACCGGCGCATCATCGACGAGAATTGGGACGGAATGGAGAAATACCTCGCCGAGATCGGAGCCAAAAATCCAAATCACCTCTGGCAAAACGGATTTGGCGCGGCTTTCGGAGATTGGCTTACCCCAACAACCACCACACCGGAAGACCTGTTGGCTACCGCATATTGGGCCTACGACGTTTCGCTGATGAAGCAGATGGCGCTAGCCACGGGACGCACGGCCGAGGAGGAGAGATACGGGACCTTGTTCGGCGAGATCAAGAGCGCCTTCGAGAAGGCATACGTACGAGCCGACGGCTTTGTGGGAACAGTTGATCATTACCCCAGCATTCCCCCGCCTACCGTGCATCCGGACGAAGGCAGCCAAGACCAGGACCAGGTAGTCGAGACACAAACCGGCTACGTGCTTGCTCTTTATATGAACCTTGTGCCAGACGACCTACGGCCAGCCGCGGCACAAAAATTGGTCGAACTCATCAAGAACAATCACTGGCGGCTGGGTACAGGATTCTTAGGGACACCCTATCTCCTGGAAGTGCTGGCAGACACCGGCTATAGCGACGTCGCATATAGGCTGTTGCTGAGCCGCGAATATCCATCCTGGGGATATGTTATCGACCACGGCGGAACCACAACTTGGGAGAGATGGAACGGCGACCAAATGCTCCACGATCCGAGCATGAATTCCTTTAACCACTACGCCTATGGCGCGGTTGGAGAATGGCTGTACCGCTACGCCGCGGGTGTTGATACCGTCTCAAGTAATCCCGGGTTCCACACGATTTACCTTCACCCGAACTTCGATGCTCGGCTGGGAAACCTCAGCTTCGATGATGAGTCTGCCTATGGCGCGATTCATTCGGAGTGGACCGTCCAGGGAAGCCAGGCAACCTGGAAGGTGACGATTCCACCAAACGCGACGGCAGTTCTATCACCGCATGCGACCAACGCGGCATCCTTCCATTTGAAGGGAGTGCCACTGGAAAGGTCTGAACTGCATACCGATTCCTCCGGCCGCTTTGAGCTACCGGCGGGTTCCTATACTTTTACTGCGACGCTTACGAGCCCAGGATCAGCGAGCAGCGGCAGCATGATAAAGTGATTTCGATGAGTTCGTGTGGACCTGATTTTTGCGCCACACTCCAACATTGCAGGTAGGGCAGGATACTCTTTAAAAGAACGCAAAACGTCATTTGCGCGCAATCGAAAGACTCTTTCCTCTGGAGGAATAGGTGGGCTCAGGACACGGCACGCTCGGACCACCCAAAGTAGTCAACATAGAAGATCTCCGTCGTCTCGCTCACCGGCGGCTACCGCGACCGGTATTTGATTACCTGGATGGTGGCGCAGAAGACGAACTCACCTTGCGCGAAAACACTCGAGCGTTTCAGGACATCCACTTCCGCCCGCGCGGCGCAGTTGTAATAAAGGAGAAGTGTGACCTCGCAGTGCGCGTACTGGGACAGGAGCTTTTGTCTCCCGCGGTGCTGGCGCCGGTTGGCTACAGCCGTCTGATGCACCCTGGTGGCGAGGTCGCTGCGGCCCAAGCAGCGGGAGAAGCCGGTACCGCCTACATCCTCTCCACGATTTCAGGACACAAGCTCGAAGCTGTCAAAGCCGCCACCACAGGGCCCGCATGGTACCAATTGTATCTACTGGGCGGCCAGGGTGCAGCCGAAGCGGGAATTGAACGAGCCCAGCGCGCGGGCTACTCGGCCTTGGTAATTACCGTCGACACTCCGGTCGCCGGCATGAGAGAACGCGATCCTCGCAACGGCATGAAGGAGCTTCTCGGTAAGTCCTTCCTCGCGAAACTACCATACCTGCTGGAAATTATGGCCCATCCTCGATGGCTAGCTGCTTTCCTTGTAGATGGGGGAATGCCGAGACTGGAGAACATCGTCGTTCCCGGGCAAGAACCGATGAAGCTCGTCGACGTTGCCGCAGCTCTGGTCGACGCTGCAGTAACTTGGGCCGATTTGCGATGGATCCGAAAGGTCTGGACTGGACCTATCGTTGTAAAAGGCATCCTCACCGCGGGGGATGCAAGGCGCGCGGTCGACGAAGGCGCCGCCGCTGTTGTGGTCTCGAATCATGGCGGACGACAGCTCGATTCTGTCTCCGCCACAATTCGTGCCCTTCCGGAAGTTGTCTCTGCGGTCCATGGTCGAACGGAAGTCCTCATGGATGGAGGAGTCCGTCGAGGAAGCGATATCGTGAAAGCTATTTGTCTCGGCGCACGCGCCGTCCTCGTCGGCCGGGCCTATGCCTACGGACTTGGTGCCGCCGGAAAGGCGGGCGTCACCCGGGCGCTTGAAATTCTAAGAGCGGACATCGAGCGGACCCTTCGGTTGCTCGGCTGTCCTTCGGTTGCAACTCTTGATCGGTCTTATGTAGAAGTGCCCCACGCGTGGGAATGTCAGCGTGAAACGAACTAAAACCAATGAAAACCAAATTCCTTGTGCTCACCTCTTTCCTCCTGCAGTTGGCGTATGTCACGAGGGCACTGGCCCAGGTCCCCGCCGAAATTCGGAAGGGGCTCTGGAAGGCTCAATGGATCACCGCACCGAGCGCGCCTCAAAGAGAAAGTGTTGTTTTGCATTTCCGGAAGGTGTTTGAGATTTCCGGTGTTCCGGAGCGTTTTGTTGTTCACGTCAGCGCCGACAACCAGTTCCTTCTGTGCATTAACCAACATGAGATTGGCCGAGGTCCCGCACTAAGTGATCTGGCGCATTGGAAATACGAAACCTACGACCTGGCGGCATTCTTGCATCCCGGCCGGAATGAGCTTGCCGCGACAGTTTGGAACTTTGGCGCGCTCTCCCCGCTTGCTCAAATCAGCGATCGAACGGCATTCGTACTCGGAGGCGATACGGAAGCAGAACGCATCGTTGACACCGATAACAGTTGGGAAGCCGAAGAAGACAAGGGTGTAAGGCCTCTGCCGACTCCTCCGGACATGCGACGATTTTATTACGTAGCGGAACCCCCAGAGAGCATAGATGGCGCATTGTTCGATTGGTTCTGGAACGACGCATCTTTATCCCGGGGCAAATGGGAAAAGGCCGCTTCGATTGGCAACGCCATCGTCAGAGGGGCGGCGCTGCAAAACAACAACTGGGAGTTGGTGCCGGACTCACTCCCTTCAATGCAAATGGAACTGACGCCAGTTGGACGCGTCGTGCGCTCCTCTGGAGTTCAGCCCTCTCGAGACTTCCCTTCTACTGGATTCGAAATTCCTGCTCATTCTGCTGTCAGCCTGCTGCTGGACCAATCCCATTTGACTACCGCATACCCGGAGCTCACCTTGAGCGCGGGTGCCAAAAGCATGATTCGCCTCACTTATGCCGAGGCTCTCGTCGATGACAAGGGTGAGAAGGGCAACCGGAATGAAGTCGCTGGGAAACACATCGTAGGCATCTTCGATGAATTCCTGCCAGACGGCTCAGAGGGGCGTCGCTTCATGCCGCTCGGCTGGCGGACCTGGCGTTATCTGCAAGTGGACATCAACACCGCTGACCAGCCGCTCCATCTTGAAAAGCTTCGTTCCTGGTTCACTGCGTATCCCTTTGAAGAGCGCGCCCGTTTCGAATCAGATGACTTCGCTCTGCGTCAGATCTGGCAAATCGGCTGGCGGACTGCCCGGCTTGATGCGCATGACACCTACATGGATACGCCTTATTGGGAGCGCATGCAGTACATCGGCGATACGCGCATCCAGGCATTGATCTCCTATAGCGTTGCAGGCGACGATCGCCTTCCTCGCCAGGCGATTCAAGCTTTTAACGATTCCCGAATCCCTGATGGAATTACCCGGAGCCGCTATCCGTCATCCGTTACACAGATCATTCCAACTTTCTCGCTACTGTGGATCGGCATGGTACATGACTTTTGGCTTTATCGCGGGGACGGGGAATTCGTGAAAGCGCAAATACCCGGCACGAGAACTGTCTTGGATTGGTTCCTCGAGAGACAGAGACCGGACGGACTCCTCGAGAGCATAACGTGGTGGCCCTTCGTCGACTGGGGAAAAGACTTCGGCTTCGGTGTGCCTCCCCAAGATGCGAATGGCGGATCCTCCATTATCACGTTGCAGTTCATCGAAGCGCTTCGCTATGGCGCAGAGTTGGAATCCGCCTTCGGAGATTCGATTCGTGAGCAACGGTATCGGGAGGCTGAGTCTCGCGCCGTGAGTGCGATTCGTAAATTGTGCTGGAATAAAACCTATGGTCTGATCGCCGATACGCCCGCCCAGAAACATTTCAGCCAACACGCTAACATTCTCGGCGTGTGGCTCGACGTTATCCCTCAAGAACAACAAAAGGATGTTCTGACCAAAAGCCTCTCCGTAAGCGACCCGGGATTCACATCCCCCGTCCCGGTTCCCGAGATGACCAAGGCGACCTACTACTTCCGATTCTATTTGGCGCGAGCGGTGGAGCACGCCGGCATGGGAGACCAATATGTGCTCCTGCTGAAGCCGTGGCGAGACATGGTCGGTTTAGGACTTACAACGTGGGCAGAACAACCCGAGCCAACCAGGTCAGACTCCCACGCGTGGAGTGCTCATCCGAATTTCGATTTACTAACCATCGTTGCTGGAATCCGACCCAAAAGGCCTGGGTTCGCAACCGTTACTATCGAACCCCATCTTGGCTCGCTACGTAGCGTTGCCTCGGCTGTACCAACTCCCAAGGGAATGGTCGAGGTGAATTACGCTGCTCGAGGCTCGGAAGTGAGTGCCGAGATTAGTCTCCCCGGAAGTATGTCCGGGAAGTTGATATGGAAGGGGAAAACTTTTAGCTTGCACTCTGGTCATCAGCAACTCCTTTTGCCCTGAGACCAGGCGTTCTTGTGGCGGTTACCAACTCAAGGAGCGCCAAATTGACTTTGTCCCTGCCAGAAGGGGAATTCCAGGCCTATCTTTTCGACTGCGACGGCACCATTGCAGATTCTATGCCCTTACACTATATCGCCTGGCGAAACGCCCTGGCCCCATGGAATTGCAGTTTTTCGGAGGATCTGTTTTATGCGTGGGCTGGTTTCGCCGTCGCGAAGATCATCTCTCTTTGAATGAAAAGCAGGGGCTGCACATGCCTGTCGAAGAGGTGGCGCGAAGGAAAGAGGAACTTTATCTTGAATCCCTTCCAAGCCTAAAGGCCGTTCCTGAAGTCCTAGAGCACATTAACATGCAATATGGCCGTATCCCATTGGCTGTCGTTTCAGGAAGTACCCGCGAGTCTGTGCGCGCTTCGCTACGTTCATTGCAGCTGCTCGATAAGTTTGAGACCCTCGTTTGTGCTGGAGACTACAAGGAGGGCAAACCTGATCCAGAGGCTTTTTTGATCGCCGCCGCCCGCCTGAATGTCAAACCTCCGTCATGTTTAGTGTTTGAAGATGGCGAGCTAGGAATTGTGGCGGCAAAGGGCGGGGAACTCTAACCGAGGTTCCGGCGGATGCCCACACATAGGATCACGATTACCGCGCTGGGGAACCAGGTCGTGCCCAACAACGCCTACTCTGGACCAGCGGCTACCACGACTCCGTATAACCAGAAATTCGTGACCCCGCCACTACGGCTTTGGGACCGGCCAAGGCACGGTCACGATTGGCGGGCACAACATGGGCATTGTCAGTTGGAGCGACACCACGATTGTAGCCAACGTCGGGGGTGACGTGCCTCTGTGCAGAACCACCAATACAACCTACGCGGCACGCGGCACGACCAACCCGAACTACAACGCGCGCTGCGGCGAACTGGTGATCACGGCTGCAAATGGCAAACAATCCATCGATACCGTCACCATTGGCGGTAAAGCGCCCACCTATGTTAACGGGGAGAATGCCACCAACAATGCGATCCAGTCAGCAATCGATGCCGCGAGCCCTGGCGACCTGATCATCGTCAACGGCTCCTTTGGGCCTAGCGCCACAGCTCCTGCCGGCACCACATGTAAGGGGGTGACCACACCGACCGCCACGTGTGTCCCCTTGGCGGCTACCTACAACGAAATGCTGCTGATGTGGAAACCGGTCCGGCTGCAAGGCGTGGGCGCGGTTTCGACTGTTGTTAACGCGAACATCAGCCCCGCCGGCTTGCTGCTCGAGCCCTGGCGCAGGAAAGTGAACTGCCTGTTCGGTCTGGCACTAAACGGCGGCGTCATCGACAACACCATTGATCCGGCCACGGGTGCTCCGAAAAACGCATACGATCCAAGCAGCACGTACACTTGTCCCTCCACGCAGCAGGGTCAGGTGGACCGTGTACAGGGCGAGGGCGTGGTCGGCTGGAACGCCAGCTTAAACGGCAATTTGGCGGAACTCCTGCAAGAACCCTCGCTCATGGGCGCTTACGAAGGCGCAGCCATTACAGTCCTCGGGCAAGGCGTGCGCGTTCCCGCTGGAACTACTGATCTTTTCGGAAATGGTTCGGAAGCCGCTTTCCCAGCCGGCACCATGGTGCTCACCAACAGCGCTCAGGATTGCACTTTCGGAGGTAACTTCCTCTGCGCCCCATCGCGCATTGATGGCATGAGCTTCACCAACAGCTCTCAAGGCGGCGGTGGAATTCGGGTCCACGGCTGGAACCATTTCATAGAAGTCTCCAACAACCGCGTCTACAACAACGGCGGAACTCTCTCAGGCGGCATGACCATCGGGTTCCCGGAGGTTCCGGACTCCGTAGACGGGCGGGTCGACGGAACTACGCTCATCGATGCGAATGGCACCGAGCAACCGTACTTGTTGAACATGAATGTAAGCGTGCACAACAACTCGGTCACCTTCAATGCGTCCTACGGCGACGAACTGGGCTCCAACACGCCAGCGTCAGCCGGCGGCGTAACCATCTGCACGGGAGCCGACTACTACAAATTCAACTACAATTGGGTGTGCGGCAATTTGAGCAGTGGTAACGGCGGCGGCTTCGCGCACTTTGGATTCAGCTGGAATGGCGACATTGAACACAACTGGTTCATCTTCAATCAGAGCATCAACCCGACGCTGACCACCTATGGCGGTGGGGCCGTCATCGAAGGTCAGGGCCCGGACGGTTTTGTCAATGTCAACGGGGTCCTCACAGAATGCGGCACCACAGTCGACATTGACTGCCCTCCGGGGCTTAGCGATGGCATCGGTCCCGGCCTCGTGATTAACGGGAACGTCTTCCAGGGCAACACCGCCGAGGAAGGCAGCGGCGGGGGGCTCGAGCTGCAGCACGTTAACGGAACTGACGTGCAACGCAACCCCAGCAATCCGAATGCGTGGTATGCGGTCACAGTTACTGGTAACATTTTTGCGGATAACGTCGCGGGTTGGGACGGGGGAGGAATCTCACTCCACGATGCCGTGCTTGTGAACTTCAGCAACAACACGGTGGCGTCGAACGATAGCACCGCCTCGGCGGGTGTACTCTTCGACACGACCGGAGCCCCGAATGCCAATCAACCGCCGCCGGGCTGCGACCCGAATGCAACTCCGCCGCCGGCCGCATGCACCAACACTTCGGTGACTACCTCGAATTTTGAACCGGCAGGGTTGGCCACGGAGAGACACACGGCAACCTTCCTACAAGCGTTCACGGATCCCAATGTGGTCTGCCCCGCGGGCCATTCGCATTGCACCACCTTCTCGAACCCGCGATTGGACAACGACGTCTTCTGGCAGAACCGCTCGTTCCGCATCACGGCTTCAACGGCGATTACTTCTGGAGGGCCGGTCCAACTTGTCCCCGCGCTGAGTCAGACGGCAACGGGCAGTTGCCCCAGTGGAGCAAATTACTGGGATATCGGCGTCTATGGGGATACGTCAGCGACGAACCATAGCTCGGGACTGACGCTTGCTCCGACACATTCGATCCTGAGCGCCGGCGGTTACAGCGGCAACAGTTCGGCCAGACCGGGCTTTGCCGGCCAGTATTGCAATGGTTCCCGCGTGCCTGCGGAAATTGCGCCGCAACTCTGCACTGGGCCTAATGCCAATGCGAATGCTCCCGGATGCATACAGCCCGGGACGGTCGGATTGTCAATGACGGTGCCTGGGGGCGTCCCGGATTCCGTTCCTCCTCCCCTCCCGGCATTCACGCTGACCCCGGCGGCAACCGTGGATGAGGGCAGCAACTGGATTAACATGTTTTACGGTCCGCTGTCTTGGTCCAACCCGACCGTGGCCCATACCTCGGGCACTCCGCAAACGCCACTGGGAAACTACAATCGGACAGCGCCGCCAGGCGCCGTACTGCCTGCGCCGTATCCGAACCCATAATCATGGTCAACCGGCCAAAACCCTGTCTGAAGATGCTGCTCGCGGCATTGCTCGCGGGCAGCATCTGTTCTTCTTCCGGTTTGGTTCAAGCTGCTCCGCAACAAGACAAGACCAACGCATCTCAGCCGCCTGCCTCGGCTTCTGCGGCGGTTGCTCCCGCTCCGAAGACTCCTCAGGTCTATGTTCCAAGAAGCGAGCGAGCGGCCAGATACTACCGCTGGCGTTGGGGTATCGACAATATCGCGGTCCAGGAAACCTCTTCGGGCTCCCTGATCCGGTTCAGCTATCGCGTGGTCTACGCCGAGAAGGCCAAAATACTGAACGACAAGAGATTCACACCGTATCTCATCGACGAAAAGAACGGTCTGGCACTGCAAGTCCCGGTCGTGGATCAGGTGGGACAATTACGCCAAGTGGCCGCACCGCAAAATGGCCGCGAATACTGGATGACATTCTCGAACAAAGCCCGGAGTGTGAGAGCGGGCAGCCATGTGACGGTAATCATTGGCCCGTTTCGGGCCGAAGGCCTGGTGGTTGGGGGTCCAGAGAATTCCCGGTAAATCCATGAGGAGCGAACGCGAATGATTTTAAAAAAGAGTCTTCTCTATTCCGCATTTGTAGTACTTGCGAGCCCTGCGGCAATGAGCGCGGACACGGGAACCCCCGCGGCCAAGTTGTCGGCGGGTGAGATCGTGGACCGGAATGTGTCGGCTCGGGGAGGCCTGCAGGCGTGGCGGGCGGTTCAAACCATATCCTACTCCGGGAAAATGGACGCTGGAGGAAAGCAAAACGTGCAACTGCAGTTTGTGCTCGAGATGAAGCGGCCGCGCAAGATGCGGGTGGAGATCGAGTTCGCCAACGACAAGGCCGTGCAAGTCTTTGACGGCACCAATGGCTGGAAATTGCGGCCGTTCCTGAACCGTCGCGACGTCGAGCGCTACACTCCGGAGGAAATGAAAGCGGCTTCCATGGACTCCGAGTTGGACGGCCCGCTGGTCGACCATACGGTCAAAGGTATTCAAGTTGATGTGGAAGGGGTAGAGAAGCTGGAAGGGCACGATGCCTATAAGCTGAAGCTCACCATGGAAGATGGCCAAGTGCGGCATATTTGGGTCGATGCGCAGACATTTCTGGAAGTCAAGATCGAAGGTGTCCCGCACCGCATGGATGGCAAGATGCGGATGGTGGAGATTTATTATCGCGACTACAAGAGCGTGAACGGGTTGATGATTCCCCGTGTTGTTGAAACGGCAGTGCAAGGGGTTAAGCAATCGCACAAGATGACCATCGAAAGCGTTATGCTGAACCCCAAGCTGGACGATGCTCTCTTCACTGCGCCGAAGTCTAAATAGGCATCTCCGCTGAGGGTGCGCCGTCAATGCCGTGCCCCACGAAACGTTGCAACGGCCCTTGCGAAAACTGCAGAACAGAAACGCGAGAACAACAACATCCTTCCGCCCGAACAGGGGATGCGATTCGCATGCGCAACTGAAATCTTAAAGGCGATGCACGCGACATTTCATCAGTCGAAGCGTATATTGATGAATGGAAAAGCCAAGTTCGCTTAGGAAAGGGCTTCGCATGCACACGATTGTGAAATGCTTGGCGGTTGCGGCCGCGTTCCTTCTTCTAGGTGCGGTATCAGTGCTGGCCCGCACGCAGAGCAATCCGCCTAGCCCGGCGCAGACTCCGAATAGGGTAGCACCGACGGCCCGACCGAAGAAACGCACTCCGCCGCCGGACGATTTTGCCGGATTGACATTCACGGATGAGCAGAAAGCGAAGATTGAGCAGATTCGTCAGGCTATGAAGTTGCGCATGGATGCCGTGGTCAAGGACGACAAGTTAAATGCAGACCAGAAGCAGGCGATGCTCGACGGGTACAGGCGTATGGAACGCAATGAGGTTTTCAAAGCGCTGACGCCGGAGCAACAGAAGGAAGTCCGCAAGGAAATGCTTGCCCGGCGCGAGGCAGCACGAGCAGAGTATCAAAAGAAGCAGGAGTCCGGGTCCCGGCCCCAGCCTTAATGAAGACAGGAAAGCCGCGATGCGCGTCTCGAGGAGCCTGCCCACGCATCGGTTGTGAATTTTACGGCTTGTGCGGTTTGATCTTTCTCCTTGGTGGTGGCGGCTGTGATGGCCTCCGATCCAAGGCTTGGCTCCGCTTTCGTTCTGCCTCAAACTCGTCGCCTGGCAGCCAACCGACCAAGTTGAGCTGCAAAGCCGCCTGCATGCCAAGCTCATAAGCGAACGTTGCCAACTTTGCAACGCCTGTAAAGTCCATCTGCGGCATGTATTGATCGGTCGGTTGGTGATAGCGGTGTTCTACGTAGTCGCGCTCCTGCGTCTCACCCCATGCGGCATCATGTCCCTTGAATTTCAGTCCCTCGGAAATCGAAAAAGAGGGAATTCCCGCGCGCGCCAAACTAAAATGATCCGAACGGTAATAGTAGCCTGCTTCGGGACGCGGATCGGGGCGAATCGTCAACCCCAGGGCCTTCGCCTTGGCCTCCACGGTGGAATAAAAGGTTGTGCGTTCCGCGCCGCTTACTTCCACCTCCTCCGGGTCCCCGATTGGCGCCAGGGCGTCGTAGTTCAAGTCCAGCGAAATTTTCCCTGGCGGCACAGGCGAATGCTTCGCCAGGTATTCCGAGCCAAGCAGCCCCTGCTCTTCCGCAGTCACCGCGGCAAACAGAATTGTCCGCTCCACTGCTGAGGGTGACTCCGACCATAACCGGGCTAGTTCCAACAGCACGCCGCAACCGGTCGCATTATCAACCGCACCGTTGTAGATATTATGCCCTTTCATGTCAGGATCGATCCCAAGGTGGTCATAATGCGCCGTATAGAGGACCGCTTCTTGCGACTTTGGACCGCGCGATGGCAGTGCCGCAAGGACGTTCCTTGAGACGAATGGCCGTAATTGGCTGGCAACATGGGCCTGCAACCTCACAGGCAATTCTATCGGCTTGAAGTCATGGGACTGCGACTGCTCAAAGAGTTTGTCCAGGTCCAGCCCTCCCATGGCAACGAGTTTCTTCGCGACTTCGAACTGTATCCACGATGCCGCTTGCAATTTGGGCGTGGCGTCTATCTTCAGGTAGGAGCGTTCCTTGCCCCAGGAGTTCCGCACTACTTCCCAACCGTAACTTGCCAAGTCGGGGCGGTGAATAATTAGCGTGGCCACCGCCCCGCGCCGCGCCGTTTCTTCGAACTTGTACGTCCATCTTCCGTAATATGTCAGCGCTTTTCCTTTGAAAAACTTTGGATCATCGGAAGCCGGTTCATTCACAAACAAAAGCGCGGCCTTGCCCTTCAGGTCGGTTCCCTTGTAGTCGTCCCAGTCGTATTCCGGGGCATTGATGCCGTATCCGACAAAAACGATCGGGGCATCGATATAGGCGGTCTCGGTCTGGCTTTCATTGTTGGTTACGAAGTCCTCGAGATTCTTAAGCTTGATCGTTTCGAAGCCCGATGCCAGATGGAAGGCCGTCTCATCGAGTGTTTTGACCCCAACCATGGGCACCTCCTGAAAATAGGTCCCTTGATCCCCTGCTCGTTTTAATCCGTATAACGCTAACTGTGTTGCGATGTACTCGGCGGCGACGTCCCCGCCACGCTGGCCAGTGCCGCGTCCCTCCAGGAGATCGCTCGAAAGAAACTTTACATGCGCGCGAATCTTCTGCGGGTCTGCATGAACCGCGCTTGCCTCGGACCTATTCGTCGTCTTGCTCGCTTGGGCATCCAAGTAGGAGACGCGTAGCGCCACCACCAAGACTGTGGCAACCATAAGCTTCAGCTTTCGCATGATTTTATTTTCTCCGCACATGTTGGGATGAAGATATGCTCGAGGTCAAAGTTGGCTGCGCGCTGCAGTTGCACAACCCTCCCGCCAACGCTTCCCCTGCCTGGTCCCTGAGTTCGACATCAAAGTGGTGAACCAGCTCCTGAGAGCCACCTTGCGCCAGCCCACTTAGGCAGGATTTGCATTATGGCTTTGGAGGGTTGCCCGGTTGATGCTGGTGAGCAGGAGCTCCTGGCTGCGGAGGAATGACGCCCCCACATGGTCCCAGCTCTTTCTGCCCCTTGGCCCCCTGGCGTTTCGCGTTTTCCTGATCCCGTTCGGCTTGGCAGGCCTTGAACGCCTCGAGCTGCTTCGCGGGGATGATCTTTGCAATCTCCTGTTCGGTCTCGGCGTTGATCTCTTGGATCTTCTCCCGCTTCTTTTCCGCGGTCAGCGCAGGGTCGGTGCACACCGCACTGATCTTTCCTTTGGCATTATCTTCTATGCGCCATCGCTGGTTCACCATCTGGGGAGCAATGCCGGCAAGACGCCAGCATGGAGTTTGCCGCAGAGGCTGCACGCGCCGCGGCCCAGGCGCAACCGGCTGGGCCGATTCCTGTCGCGGAGGTTGCGCCGCGGTGACTGGCGGCGAGCTCTGAGGAGAGCGGTTGAGCCCAGCAGTGCCAAAAGAGTGGGCGACTACCGCTCCGGTTAACGGCAAAGTCAGGATTGCGAAGACTCCGATTTTGGACGCGCGCATGCTGATCTCCTGAAATTACATTCGCTCAGACGCAAAGAGCTACCAGTTTATGCTCTAACACCCTGTCACACCCGCACATGCCGATTCCTTCACATAGTATATATCACCGACGAAGGATCGTTCCATCCGCCGAATCGCGCCATTTAGGATGTAACCCAACCAAAACCGAGAAAAGGAGACCGCCCTGTTGGGGAACAAGGGGCGATGGGAGTATCTGCGGGCGATTTCTGGGCGCTAGATATGCCAGCCGTCAAGGCCCTATCTCCGACGGCAATTCACATTCTCGCTACTCCGTTGCAAACTGCTTTTTTCTAGCTTAGTATCGGCGGCCAGTTTCAAAGGCGGGAACTCGGCCAGGTTGCTCGCCAATCTACCGTTCGTGATGTTTCCCGCCCGCGAAGTCCTTCTGCCTTGACGGTCCCCCAAGGCTTACAGGCGGAGGTGGCTTATGTTGCAACGAACGATCCCCCCTTTCAGGCGACTTAGCTCGCGAGTGGAAACACCTGAGGGCATCTGGGTCTACTGGCAATCTCAAGAACGGAGTGACACCTTGCAGGTTCGGAATTTGAGCCTGGGCGGGCTGTCTCTCAAAACTGGGAAGCCCCTGCGTGTTGGTTCGACGGCTAGAATTGATTTCCTTGTGCAGGATGGGCGAATCAGGACCGAGGCGGTCGTAAGGCATGTGGAGCCTGGTTGTAGCCTGGGCTTGAAATTCATGGCCGTGGCGGATAAAGATCGACCTAACTTGACGAGATTGATAAACAGGCTTCACGCTTTCCACAGTCAGACCTCCGCTCCTCCTCGCGTCTCTTGAGTCACAGTCTTGCATTGGCGCTTATTGCTCACTCGCTCGCTAGCGCAAAAGCCGAAGGAGGACCAGCGGAGTAGCGTTCGTCACCGGCCGGCGACGTGAGGTTCGGCTGAGTAGTAAAGCGTTTTGGTTTTCCAAGCCTTTCTCGCGCGATACGTTGGTTGCTAAAGTTGTAGAAGCACTGAAGAGCCCGTCAACAAAACCGGCCAATCATTCTTCGCATGGCTAGTCTGTGTCGGAATCAACGGCTACTTCCGCTCTGAACTAGCACGGTTCTCTGCAAAGGAGGAAATTGGTGCAAGGCCAAGTGAAGTGGTTCAACAATTCCAAGGGTTATGGTTTCATCGGGCGCAGGGAGGGCCCAGATATCTTCGTTCATTACTCAGCGATTGTAGGAGAGGGCTACCGAACCCTGAAGGAAGGAGATTCGGTTGAATTTGAGATTGTGCAGGGCGTAAAGGGCCCGCTAACGTGATGGTACGTCTCCCTAACCCTAGTTTAAGTTAAGTTAGTGCGGATGGAAGAGAAGTAAATCAAAAGAGGCGTCTCCGCGGAGGCGAAGAGAGACAAGCGCGGCTTCCTGCTACTTTTATCTGCGTGAGTGAAAGACCGATGCCAACGCCTGAGGTAAAAAGAAAAGCGACGACTTGCGGCTAACGACAGCACATGGAGTTACTTCCTCAAGGCGATGCGACCATGAGCGTGCCTGCGTATTTTTTATTGGCCGCAGCGGTAATTTTAGGCATTTGCCTACTCCTTTCAAGGCGGGGGGGCGGTTAGATTTCGGCCAGGAGGCCTATGGAGTCGGCGACGAGACTTCGGCTCCTTCGGGAGGGGATTCCCTGACTTCCGAACTGAGCGCAAGGATTTTCGATCCGGAGGATTTGCAATTTCGTTGCGAGTGAAACATCCCGGCAACTTGGGCGGCAGTTTCGGCGAGAACGTACTGTGCTCGCGATCTGTTGGCTGCGGGCAGTAGGTAGCCAAGTTAATCAATTCATGCGGGCTCATCTCAGAGCCGCCCGTGGAAACGATCACCTCAAGCCAGCAGAAGAAATCAAGCTGTGGTTTGAGTTTGTTCTTTTTCAACTGACGAGCGGAATCCCCTACTTGCTAATCTGGGTCTGCGGCCCCCCGCGGGCCGCAAAGCTCGTCGGATATTCGCTGGAGTTGGTTGGACAACTGCGAAAGGTGAACGAAGATGTCCTCCCGGCCGGCCATCAAGTGGCCGTGGAGCTTATGACCAGCAACCACGAGCCGAAGAACGGAAACGCAGTTTGAGAGGACCTGTATGCAGGGAGAACTCAAACACGAGGATGTCGAGGCCGCTCGCAGGGACCTGACGGACCGGACCTTAGCGAGGATTAGTGGGGATTTTGCCCGTCTGATCTATCTGGCCTCCATGCGCGACTACAATACGGGGCAGTACCACCACGAAGGCCTGGCCTGCATGTTCACGGAGAGCGTTGCCGGAAAGGCTATTGCGAGCTGCCATCGTGACATATTTAGGCGGTTGGTTCTCTGCTCAGTGAAGGAGCTTGTCGAGCAACTTGAGCTTTACGCTCGTTCCAACTGCTCTACAGCCGCCGAGCTTGTTCGAATTTGGGAGAAGCTCCAGCCTTATAGAGTTACAGTGCCGTCGGAATGCAGTCCGCTCGCTGCTTGCTTTTTTGTGTCAAACATCAGGGCTGCTTTGGCAATCTTGCAGTCTCGGCAGTTGCGGGCTCATCGGGAGGCACAATCCGCATTGCAAGGCCGGTAACACGCCCCACGATCTCAGCTTCGATTTCGTATTTGAATTGCCGAATCGCGCAACCCGATGATGGATGTGGAACCAAGATGAGCTGGTTTCCTTGGAGCTCGCACCAGGAACAAACGTACCCGTCTCGCAATTCTACGAAATAGATCGGTCGCTCGTAATCCGTCTGCCATTTGAGTGGCAATATCTTCTTGATGCGCGGGTCAATTTGCACAAAAGAGCCTGGACGCAAGAGCGGGTAGAGCGTTCTGTCTTCCAGCCCGATGTAGCCGTACATGCTGTGCCGAACGTCCAAGTGCCGGATTACCGCTATCGGCACTTCGCCCCAGATTTCCACCATGCGTGACAAGAGGTTTGTCTTACCCCGGTCAAATCCCCGGTCAAAAGCAATTGGAAAAGTGACGGCCCCGGCCTCGTCAAAGACTTCGATGGGCGTCAGATGGGTTTGCGGGAGAGGCATCTCGATCTGTAATTTGCTGATCTTCTGAACATCCACGCCATAGAGCTGAAGAAGGTCACCGAATTTCACGTGGTAGATGACGCTCAAGCTGTAAAGCTTGTAAATGCTGGGCACGGACTCCGAGTTTTCAATGTTGGAAAGCCAGTTGTTGGAGATATGGAACTCTTCGTTCCCCTCCGAATCTACAATTTTCCGGCTCAGATCGGTGACGTCGCGGGTAGTCATTCCGAGCCGCAGGCGGAGTTCTTTTAGTTCTTCACCCGCGCTCGAGATGGAATTGGTTTCGGGCATGTTGTTTGAAAACGGCGAAAGCACCCTCGTGCCCACACAGCTGAAATCTACGAATAGGTGAGCGTTTGCCGCGATATGATGACACCACTAACGGATATTCGCAAATGAGGCGTCTGCGAACTGAAGTATCCTTTTCCCAGCGGTTCTTCCCGCGAGAACCTTTTCCTTGCGAAAGGTCCGAACCTGCAACGCTTTTTGTTTTCTTCCCTGTTCTTTTGTTGCGTAACAGTTGCGAGGCATATCTCGCGTCTTTCTTTGAAGTGGTCATTTTCCCATCGGTTCCCAATCGGTTCCCAGCCCACTGCTTGACGGAGCGCCGTCTGGATCAACGGTGAGGGAACATCTCGGCGCATACTAGAACTTACAGAAACTAAACCACATCATCGCCGCCTGCGAGATCATTTCCATCTAGACCGCAACACGCGCTTAGTCTCTTGCACAATTCTCCGCAATTGTTCGAGGATTTGGGCCAAGATAGCGGTGCTCTCTTCCTGGGAGAACAATGTGGGCGGAGGCGTAAGCGGAGGCAAGGGCCGCAACAGCGGAACGATCCAGATCAGCAGAGCCGCATCAAACGAAATGACGCTAGCTGACACCCACCAACGGAAATACTGCATCATCCATTTCTCCATGAAGGCGTCGTTGACAACCTGAAAGGCAGAGTACACTGCAAAGCCAAGCACAACCTTTTTCTCTGTCTGGCCTAGCCACACCTTGTAGCGGACGCCTAAACCAGCCAGGGCAGCTAGAATAACGACAATTCCGAAATCCAGGCTGCGCTCTACGGCCAGCGTAAAGGCAATCATTGGCGACCTGTTGCTTGCTGCCGATACTGCGGCATATACCAGCAGCGCAGAGGCCAGTAAGACAAGCGGTTTGCGCACTGTTCCCCAGACGGCCGGGGAGTCTCGTAGGCTCCTCCAGCACAGTTCAGCGACAGCCAAAGCTCTCGCGCACAAAACTATACCCAACGACATCCAATAGAAGTACTTGGCAGCTTGAGAGGTATATCCCCAATGGCGGTAGACCCAGTGAACTCCTACGGCTTCGGGCAGGAGTAAGGCGATATACAGGCTGAACAGGGGCAATCTACGATGCAGCCCACGGGCAAAAACGAGCACGCAGAGGAGCAATTTCAACACTGTCCCTGCGATCCAAATGAAATTCTGGAAAGGGCTTAGGTTCACGTTGGACGGATGGTATCACTTGCCCGATTCCTGTATCTATGCTCAATACTTCCTGAGAAGAGCTTCCACGAAATCGGCGTGACCTTCCTGCTCCAGGAGCGCGGAGGGACGACGTTTATTCTTCAGGCAAACCGCGTTTGTACTAACCAACTCTGACGCCCAATTGACAACTCCGGTCTGCGTGCTTACGATTTCGAGCGCGTTTCATTTCTGAGAAGGACAGATCCCCAATTCACGATTTCAAATAATGTCGCTGCCATTCGACCCGCAGGAGGTAAGACACCATGAGCAAGAGAATCTTGTATCCTTTGGGGCTGATCGCTGCAGGCGTGATCCTGGTAGCGTCACTAGGTCGGTTGAACGCGCAGCAGTCCACCGGGCAAGCGGTCTCCATCGGAAACGACGACATCGGCGGAGTGGTCACCAGTCCGAAGGGTCCGGAAGCGGGGGTCTGGGTGATTGCCGAAACGGCTGACCTGCGGACCAAATTCGTCAAGATCGTGGTCACCGATGACGACGGGCGCTACGTGCTTCCGCAGCTTCCCAAGGCGAACTACAAAGTATGGGTGCGCGGCTACGGGCTGGTGGATTCCCAGCCAGTGCAAACAATTCCAGGGAAGATCGTCAACTTGACTGCGGTGGTGGCACCAAACCCAAAGGCAGCGGCGGAATACTATCCGGCCGTGTATTGGTTTTCGCTGCTGCGGGTGCCGGATAAGAGAGAATTTCCCGGCACAGGACCCAAAGGCAACGGCATTTCTGAAAACATGAAGAACCAGGGCCAGTGGCTGCACTTGCTGAAGACGGATAGCTGTTGGTCGTGCCATCAAATGGGCGACAAAGCGACGCGAGAGATCCCCAAAAGCCTGGGCCATTTCGACTCCTCGACGGCGGCGTGGGCACGACGTATGCTGTCGGGACAAGCTGGCAACAACATGATCAACGGCCTTGGCCAGCTTGGGCCGGAGCGGGCATTGCCCATGTTCGCGGATTGGACCGACCGGATCGCGGCTGGCGAATTGCCGCCGACACCCCCACGACCGCAAGGCGTGGAGCGGAACGTGGTTATTACCGAGTGGGACTGGGCCGACCCCAAAGCATACCTGCACGATGAGGTCGCTACCGACAAGCGCAATCCCACGCTCAACGCCAACGGCCTTATCTATGGAGCTGCTGAACTCAGCGTAGATTATCTTCCGGTGCTCAACCCAGTGAGCGCCTCAGCGGGCCAGGTGAAGGTGCCAGTTCGCGATCCGAAGACTCCATCGAGCGCAGACGACAAAGTGACTGCGCCTTCGCCGTATTGGGGGGACGAAGCGATCTGGCACAGTCAGGCGAACGTGCACAATCCCATGTTCGACGAAAAGGGACGGGTGTGGTTCACTTCCAGAATCCGTCCG
>Ga0209473_1000482_pt1 | contig 24033 bp, 20 predicted proteins | sample GraSoiAngelo_133_FD_185890 | JGI IMG/M metagenome (GOLD analysis project Ga0209473, IMG submission 185890) | Grasslands soil microbial communities from the Angelo Coastal Reserve, California, USA - 14_0929_05_20cm (SPAdes) (version 2) | ecosystem: Environmental > Terrestrial > Soil > Grasslands ...
CGCGCCCACCTGCCCACCGCCGACAACACCTATGCGCCGCACCTCCCGAGCGCGCGCTTCGGCGCCGTCACCGTCTACATTCCCGAGGGCGCACCACGCGGCGTCGCGATCTTTCTCTCGGGCGACGGCGGCTGGGAGCTCGGCGTCGTCGGCATGGCGCGCGCGCTCGCCGCCATGGGGGCGGTGGTGATCGGAGCCGACATCCGGCAGTACCTCGGGAGCCTGCGCCGCGCGGCGCACCCCGGCGCGCCGTGCCAGATGATCGCCGCCGATTTCGAGGCGCTCAGCCACCAGGTGCAGAAAGAGATCGGGATGAGCGATTATCACGTGCCGGTGCTCATCGGTTATTCCTCGGGCGCCACCGTGGTCTATGCGGCGCTGGTCGAGTCCCCGCCGGGGACCTTCGCCGGCGCGCTCAGCCTCGGCTTCTGCCCCGACCAGGACTTTGCCGGGGCGGCGCTCTGCCCGGGCGCCGGGCTCCGCTACCGGGCGAACGAGCGGGGCGAGCTCGTGCTCGAGCCCGCCGCGAATCTGAAGCAGCCCTGGATCGCGCTGCAGGGTCAGAAGGACCAGGTATGTGAGGCGCACGCGGCCGATGAGTTCGCCTCGCGCACGGCACACGGCGAGGTCGTGAGGCTGCCGCTCGTCGGCCACGGCTTCGGAGTCGAGCGCAACTGGATGCCGCAGTTTCGCGATGCCTACGCGCGCCTCATCGTCCCCGCCGAGTCGGCGCCGCCGAGGCCGCCGGAAATCTCTGATCTGCCGGTGATCGAGGTGCGCGCCAGCGGCGTCTCCCGGGAGTTCGCGCTGCTCCTCACCGGTGACGGCGGCTGGGCCGGCCTCGACCAGGAGCTGGCCGCGCGGCTCGCCGGGAACGGCGTGCCGACGGTGGGCCTGAACTCGCTGAAGTATTTCTGGAGCGAGCGCACGCCCGAGCGCACCGCCGAGGACGCCTCGCGCGTGCTGCGTCATTATTTCGCGGCCTGGAACGAGGAACGCGTGCTGCTCATCGGCTACTCGTTCGGCGCCGATGTGCTGCCGTTCGTCGTCAACCGGCTGCCGCCGGAGCTGCGCGCGCGGGTGGCGAGCGTGAGCCTGCTCGGGATCGACTCCAACGCCTCGTTCGAGATCCGGATCGCCGACTGGGTGGCAAGCGACGACCGGGGTCCGCCGACCCGGCCCGAGCTCGCTCGCCTCGGCGCCGCGCCGGTGCTGTGCATCTACGGAGAGGGCGAGAGCGACTCGATCTGTCCGGAGCTCGCCGCGGGCAACGTCGAGCGCGCGCAGATCGGCCGAGGCCATCACTTCAGCGGCGAGTATGCGACGATCGCCGACCGCATCCTCGAGTTCGCGCGACGTGCCCGGCCGTAACTTAAGGCGCCCGCGCCGGGACGGACGGCGGGACGGAAATCGGGACGGACATAACGAGTCCTTCTCCTCCGGACATAACGAGTCCTTCTCCTCCGGACATAACGAGTCCTTCTCCTCCGGACATAACGCCTCTCACCTGGGCAAAACTATGCACACGAGCACAGCGGACGCGCACCCGGACCCGCGCTCGGGTAACATGGACACGACGCGGTATACACAACAATTCGAGCCGCGCACGAGCATGTCCCTGTACATCGATTCCGCCAGTCATCTGCACCACGACCAGGAGAAGAACCTGGTCCTGACCTGTCCGCATTGTCTCACCGTGTCCCACATCACCCCGGCCGCCGTGCCGCGCTTCGAGGACCTGCAGCTGTATCGGCCGAACCAGGTGGGGCTCGTGTACATGTGCGACGCCTGCCACGCGCCGATCTTTCTGCGCTTCACGGTGCGCGCCTACGGCTCGAGCCGCATCGAGCTGTCGCCGCAGTTCACCGAGGTCGAGCGGGCGCGGGAGAGATTCAACTTCACCTACGTCGCCGAGGATGTGGAGCGGGTGTTCCGGGAAGCGCTCAACTGCTACACGCACGGGGCGTTCAACGCCTTCGCCTCGATGAGCCGCCGCACCATGCAGGCGATGTTCGACGACCTCGGCGAGGCGGGCCGGCTGCGCCTCTTCGATGAGCTCAACGCCGTGCGCGATCTCGCCGACATCCAGCCCGACATCTTCGCCAAGATGAAGAGCGTGCTGTTCGGCGCCGAGCTCGACCCGACCTCACCCCTGCCGCTGCTCGACGGCTACGAAGCCGGCATCCTGCTCGAGGTCGCGAAGGACCTGGTGTACGAAGCCTACGTCCGCAAGGGCAAGCTGCAGCAGGCGATCCTGGTGCGGCGCTTCTTCCTCGACGAGACCGGCACCGACATCACGCCGCTGAGCTCGGCGGGCTGAAGGCGCCGAAGCCGGCGCTCTTACGTCACGCCGCGCTGCGCGCCGCGAACGAGCGCGAACACCTGCGCACGCCTCACCCGGCGAAACGCCGCGCGTTGCGGAACAGCCGCATCCAGCCGCTCCACTCACCCGACTCGCGCGGCCGCCAGGAATGCTGCACGTAACGGACCGAGCGCTCCGGGTGCGGCATGGTGATGGTCACGCGGCCGTCGGTGTTGGTGAGCGCCGCGAGACCGAACGGCGAGCCGCTCGGATTGGCGGGGTAAGTGGTCGCGACCCTGCGCTCGTGAGTGACGTAGCGAAAGCCGACCAGGCCGCTCGACGCGCAGGCCTCGGCCGCCGCCGCGGACTCGAACTCCGCGCGGCCCTCGCCGTGCGCCACCGCGACCGGCAGAATCGAGCCCGCCATGCCGTCCAGCACCACCGAGGGTGAGGGCAGCACCTCCACCAGCGAGAAGCGCGCCTCGTACTGCTCGCTGCGGTTGCGCTGGAAGCGCGGCCAGTGCTCCGTTCCCGGGATGATGGCGCGCAGCGCCGCGAACATCTGACAGCCGTTGCAGATGCCGAGCGCGAAGCGGTCGGAGCGCGCGAAGAAGCGCTGGAACTCCTCGCGCAACGACTCGTGGAACAGGATCGACTTGGCCCAGCCCTCCCCCGCCCCGAGCACGTCGCCGTAGGAGAACCCGCCGCAGGCAATGAGGCCCTGGAACTCGCCGAGCGAGCGCCGCCCGCCGAGCAGGTCGGTCATGTGCACGTCGTGCGCCGCGAAGCCGGCGCGCTCGCACACGGCCGCGGTCTCCGTCTGGCTGTTCACGCCCTGCTCGCGCAGGATGGCGAGCGCCGGGCGCACGCCGCGCGAGACGTAGGGCGCGGCGACGTCCTCTTCGGGGTCGAAGCGGAGCGCGACCGAGAGTCCGGCATCGCCTTCAGCGGTCTGGGCGGCGAACTCCTCGTCCGCGCACTCGGGGTCATCGCGCAGCCGCCGCATGCGCCACGAGGTCTCGGACCACGCCCGCCTCAAGTCCGCCCAGGACTCGTCGAACTCTTGCGTGCCGATCCTCATCCGCACGCGCAGCTCGCTCACCGGCGCGCCGAGGTAGAGCGCGGCGTCGGCGAGCCCATGGCGCGTCAGGATCGATTCGAGCCGCGGCTCATCCTGGGCGAGGATCTGCACCACGACGCCCGGCTCTTCCGCGAAGAGCTGCGCGAGCGCCGGGCCCCGCCCGCTCGGCAGCGCGATGTCGAGCCCGCAATGTCCCGCGAACGCCATCTCGAGGAGGGTCGCGAACAGTCCCCCGTCGGAGCGGTCGTGATAGGCGCGCAGCATTCCCGCCGCGTGGAGCTCCGCGAGCGCCGCCGCGAAGCGCAGGAGCACCGAGGGGTCGTCGAGATCGGCCGGCTCCTCGCCGAGCTCCCCGTACACCTGCGCGAGCGCCGAAGCGCCGAGGCGATGGCGGCCGCGCGCGAGGTCGATGAGCCAGAGCGAGCTCGGGCGCTCATCGAGCTCGAGGGCGGGAGTGAGCGTGCGGCGCACATCGGCGACCGGCGCGAAGGCCGACACGATCAGCGACACCGGCGCCACCACGCGCCTTTCGACGCCGCCCTCGCTCCACACCGTACGCATCGAGAGCGAGTCCTTGCCGACCGGTATGGCGATGCCGAGCGCCGGGCACAGCTCCCGGCCCACGGCGCGCACCGTCTCGTAGAGGGCCGCGTCCTCGCCGGCCTCGCCGCAGGCGGCCATCCAGTTGGCCGACAGGCGGATATTGGAGAGCGGACCGATATCGGCCGCCAGGATGTTGGTGATCGCCTCGGCGACCGCGAGCCTCCCCGAGGCCGGCCCATCGAGCACCGCGACCGGCGTGCGCTCGCCCATCGCCAGCGCCTCCCCGGCGCTCCCCCGGTAGTCGGCGAGCGTCACCGCCACATCGCTCACCGCCACCTGCCAGCGTCCCACCAGCTGGTCGCGGCTGATCAGGCCGCCGACGGTGCGATCGCCGATGGTGATGAGAAAGGTCTTGTCAGCCACCGCCGGCAGGCGCAGCACGCGGTAGGCGGCCTCGCGCAGCGCGACACGAGAGGTGTCGAAGGGCGCCCGCGCAGCGCGGACGCTGCGCACCTCGCGCGTCAGGCGCGGCGGCTCGCCGAGCAGCGCCGCGAGCGGCATGTCGACCGGCACCTCGTCGAAGAGCGGATCGCGCACCACGAGCTCCCCGCTCGCGTCGAATTCGCCGATCACCGCGAACGGGCAGCGCTCGCGCCCGGCGATCGCGGCGAAGCGCGGGAGCGAGGCCGCGGGGATCGCGAGCACGTAGCGCTCCTGCGCCTCGTTGCACCAGAGCTCCATCGGCGACATGCCGGTCTCCGCGCTCGGAATGGCGCGCAGGTCGACGCGCGCGCCGCGCCGGCTGTGCGCCACCGCCTCCGGGACCGCATTCGACAGCCCGCCGGCGCCCACGTCATGGATGAGCGCGATGGGATTCTCGTCGCCGAGCGCCCAGCAGCGATCGATCACTTCCTGGGCGCGCCGCTGCATCTCGGCGTTGCCCCTCTGCACTGAGGCGAAATCGAGCTCGGCGCTCGAGCTGCCGCTGCCGAGAGAGGAGGCGGCGCCGCCGCCGAGCCCGATGAGCATGGCCGGCCCGCCGAGCACCACCAGTTTCGCGCCGACCTCAACCGCCGCCTTCTCGACGTGCGCACGGCGGACGTTACCCAGACCCCCGGCGATCATGATCGGCTTGTGATAGCCGCGCGTGCGCTGCGGGGGGTCGCCGGCGGCGCGCTGCTCGAAGGTGCGGAAGTAGCCGCACACCGCCGCTCGCCCGAACTCGTTGTTGAACGAGGCGGCGCCTATGGGAGCCTCGATCATGATGTCGAGGGGGGAGGCGATGCGCGCGGGCGCGCCGAACTCGCCCTCCCACGCCCGCTCGTAGCCCGGGATGCGCAGGTGCGACACCGAGAAGCCGGTGAGCCCGGCCTTCGGCTTCGCGCCGCGCCCCGTGGCCCCCTCGTCCCGGATCTCGCCTCCGGAGCCGGTGGAGGCGCCCGGGAAGGGCGAGATGGCGGTCGGATGGTTGTGCGTCTCCACCTTCATGAGGATATCGATCGGCTCGGCGCTCGCGCGGTAGATGCCGGTGTCGGGGTCGGGGAAGTAGCGCTCGCCCAAGCTGCCCTCGATCACCGCGGCGTTGTCGCGGTAGGCGGACAGCACCCCCGCGGGACTTCGCTCGTGGGTGTAGCGGATCATCGCGAACAGCGACTCCTCGCGCGGCTCACCGTCGATGATCCAGCGGGCGTTGAAGATCTTGTGGCGGCAGTGCTCGGAGTTCGCCTGCGCGAACATCATGAGCTCGACGTCGCTCGGGTCGCGCCTGAGGCGCGCGAAGATCTCGAGCAGGTAGTCGATCTCCTCCGCCGACAGCGCCAGTCCCCGCGCGCGATCGGCCTCCACGAGCGCCGCCCGGCCGGCCGCGAGCGGCACGCGCTCGAGGGGCCGTGGGGCGGCGTGCGCGAACAGGCGCGCCACCTCGGACGCATCGAGCAGCGCCATCTCGGTCATGCGATCGAAGAGCGCCGGCGCGAGCGCTTCGAGGCGGGCGGCGCCGAGGGGGCGCGGCGCCTCGAGGCGGTACTCGATGCCGCGCTCGATGCGCCGTACCGGCTCGAGCCCGCACACCCGGGCGATGTCGGTGGCCTTGCTCGACCAGGGCGAGATGGTGCCGGCGCGCGGCACGACCAGCACGCGGTGCGCCGCGCCCTCCCCGGCCGGAGGCGGCGCCTGCGGCCGCGGGCCGTAGGTCAGGAGCGCGAGCAGCACGGCGCGCTCGCCCGCGGTGAGCGCTCGCGTGCACTCGACGAAGTGCATGAAGCGCGAATCGAGCGCGGTCACGGCCGGCTCGATCGCGCGCAGACGCTCGAGGAGCTTGGCCCTGCGAAACGGCGAGAGCGCCGCAGTCCCCGCAATGCCGAGAATGCCCGACGGCTGCTTCACTTCTTCTCGCCGGGCGGCGTCGAATACACCGGCATCGGGAACTGCGCCACCGTGGCGCTGCCGCCTTCCATCACGGTGATCTTGGCCGCGCCGTGCTTCTTCACCTCGTCGATGCGCAGGATCGCATGCATCGGCAGGAAGGTGCGCAACACGCCGGAGAATTCGCCCTTGATGCGCTCCTCCGCGGGGTCGAGAACCACCGAGGAGCGCTCGCCGAACAGCAGCTCCTCGACCTCGATGAACCCGAACAGCTCTCCGTGGCTCACCTTGCGGGCATAGACCTCGTAAACCTTGCCCTGATTCACGAACATAATACGGAAAATGTGACTGGTTGCCATGGCTTGCGCGCAGGCCGCTGCTAGTTTGGACGCGGGCATTATAGGTCCGGCCGCTGTCCGCGGCCGCTTTGCCGCCCCGCGCGTGCCGCGGCCCAGTAAACGGATGAATTCTTCCTTGGTTCGGGGAACCATGCTCAAGCTGCGTATCGTGAGTGATCAGGGTCGCTCGCTCGCCGAGCGCAGCTCCGCCACCTTTTCGGTGCAAGGCGGCACCATCGGCCGCTCCGCCGACAACGACTGGGTGCTGCCCGACCCGCTGCGTTACGTCTCCGCGCATCACGCGCGCGTGCAGTTCCGCGAGGGCCACTTCTATCTCCAGGACGTCAGCACCAACGGCGTGTACGTCAACGACGACGTGGAGCCGCTCGCCACGCGCGGCTCGGGCGGCTATCGCCTCGCCGATGGCGACGTGCTGCGCATGGGCGAGTACCACATCGTCGCGGCGCTCGAGGCGCGCCCGGCGCAGGACGAGGCCGGCGCCGCAGTGCCGACCAGCATTCATGCCCTCCATACCCTCGGCCGGCACGAACCCGACATCGGCGCCCCGCTCGACCTCGATGCGCTGCTGGTGCCGGCCAATCAGGCCGGATCGATCCTGCCGGTGAATGCGTACGGCCAGTCGGTGGACTCCGGCAGGGTGCGTGCGCTCAACCCGAAGGCGCACGCGGAGCGCGCGCCCGAGGTGCCGCTGCTCGATGGCGCGGGCGCGCAGTCGCTCGGGCGGCAGATGGCGCGCCTCGCGGAAGCGGTCGGCCGCGAGCCGAAGATCGGGGTCTCCGCGTTCGCCCTCGAGGACGCGCGTGCCGGACTCGACGCCTTCTGCCGCGGCGCCGGCGTCGAGCCGGAGCGGCTGCCGGGCGACGCCCAGGTGCGGCTGCTGCACCTCGCCGGCCGGCTGTTTCGCGAGGCGCTGGTCGGCTTCAAGGACCTCGAGCGCACCCGCACCGACACGCGCAATCGCCACCGCATCGAATTCCCGCCGCGGGAGCCCGACGACCCGCGCCCCTCGCTCGCCAACTCCATGGTGGAGGAGCTGATCGTCGAGCTCCTCGTGCAGCACGAAGGCCGCCGTCTCGACTCGGTGCAATGGCTGCGCGAGGCGGTGACCGAGGCGAAGCTGCACGAGACGGCCACGGCGCAGGCGATGCGGGCGGCACTCGTCGAATTCCTCGGCCGGCTCGATCCGGCCGAGCTCGAGGCGCGCTTCGAGCGCGCCGCGCGCCGCGGCAACGCGCGCTCCGCCGACAAAGCGCAGTACTGGGAGCTGTTCGCCACCTTCTATCGCAATCTCATCGAGATGCCGGCGGACCACCTGCCGCACACCTTCGTCGAGGCGTTCGCCGCGGCGTATCGCGAATCATCGAAGAAACCGCCCTCGTGAGAACGGCACCGACCGCGGGCTACCTTCGCATGCAGCCGTGTATGCCGCGCACGCCGTGCAATACGCGCGCTCTTCCGGCGCGCACAAGTCGTGTGGTGTCGAGCCGAATGGCGGAGAGGGTGGGATTCGAACCCACGTGCCGGTTTTACCCGACCATCCGATTTCGAGTCGGCGCCGTTATGACCGCTTCGGTACCTCTCCGGCTCCGCACGGGCGTCAAGGGGCTGGTATTCTAGCGGAAAGCCCGCGTGTCCAGGGGAGGGTCTGTGCGCGCACTCACGCTCAGCGCCGCCATCACGCTGCTTGGCTCTCTCGCGGGCTGCGGGCACGCCGACGCGCCGCGCGCACTCGATGAGATCCGCGCGCGGGGCGAGCTGCGCGTCGTCACGCTGAACCTGCCGACCTGTTATTACTTCGGCGCGCAGGGCGCCGAGGGGCTCGAGTTCGAGCTCGCGCGCGCCTACGCGGCCCGCCTTCGCGTCAAGCTCACGATCAACGCGCTCGCCAACGAGACGGCCATGCAGGCGGAGCTCGCCGCCGGCCGCGCCGACATCGCCGCGGCATCGCTCACCGACTCGCCGGACTGGAGCCTCGCGGGCGCGGCGGCCTCTCCCTACGCGCGCATCCCGCAGCTGGTGGTGTATCAGCGCGGGCACGTGCAGCCGCGCGAGACGCTGCAGCTCGAGTCGGCGCGGCTCGCGGTACGCGCCGGGAGTCCCCAGGAGCGGATACTGGAGCGCATGAAGAGAACGGTCGCGCCCACCCTGCAGTGGGTCGAGACCGCGCCGAGCTCCGCCGACCCGGTGGAGGACGTCGACTCGGGCAACACCGACTACGCGATCTCGGATGCGCGCGAGTTCTCCTTCGCGCATCACCTGTATCCGAACGTGCTGGTGGGCTTCGCGCTGCCCGAGGAGCGGCCGGCGCAATGGCTGGTGCGGCACGGCGCGCCGGACCTGCTCGCGAGCGTCAACGCGTTCTTTCGCGAGCTCGATGTCTCCGGCACGCTGGCGCGACTGGTGCAGCAGTCATCCGGCGACACGCGGCGCTTCGCGTACGGGGAATCGCGCGAGTTCCAGGCTCACGTCGGCGACCGCCTGCCTCGCTACCGATCCTGGTTCGAGCAGGCCGCGGCGCAGGCGGGCATCGATTGGCGGCTGCTGGCGGCGATCGGCTACCAGGAATCGAAATGGGACCCGGACGCCGAATCCGACGACGGAGCGGCCGGGGTGATGATGCTCACCGCCGAGACCGCTCACTCGCTAGGGGTCAAGGATCGCAGCAACCCGCAGCAGAGCATCTTCGGCGGCGCACGCTATCTCGCCCAGGTGCGCGCGATGTTTCCCGAGCGCATATCCGAGCCCGACCGCACCTGGCTCATCGTCGCCGCCTACAACGTCGGCTTCGGACACCTGGAGGATGCGCGTGTCATCACCCAGGCGCTCGGCAAGAACCCCGACTCCTGGACCGAAGTGCGCGCGCGCCTGCCGCTGCTCGCGCAGGAACGCTGGTACAGCCGCGCCCGGCGCGGTTACGCGCGCGGTTGGGAACCGGTGCAGTACGTCGATCGCATCCAGCGCTGGCTACGGCTGCTCGAATGGCAGCCCGGCGAGGCGGGCCCGGCCCCGGGCGCGGCCACCGCGAGCCGCGCCACGCCTGGAGCCTGAGGCCGCAGGCTCGAGCGCCGCGCGGTCCGCAGCGCACTCGCGGCGCTGCTCACTCCGTCACGTCGCTGCGCTCTCAGTCGCGGCGCTGCGCGAAGAATTCCTGCAACAGACGCGCGCACTCCTGCATCAGCACGCCGCCGAACACGTCCACGCGATGGTTGAGTCCGGGCAGCGCGAACACGTTGGCGATGCTGCCGGCGCCGCCGGCGCGCGGATCGAAGGCACCGAACACGAGCCGCCGCACGCGCGCGTGCACGATCGCCGCGGCGCACATCACGCACGGCTCGAGCGTCACGTAGAGTGTGGTGTCGGTGAGGCGATAGCCGCCGAGCGTGCGGGCGCCGGCGCGCAGCGCCTCGATCTCGGCGTGTGCGGTCGGATCGCAAGCCGAGATCGGCTTATTTGCGCCCGTGGCGATGATGTCCTCGCCCCGCACCAGCACCGCGCCCACCGGCACCTCGCCGGCCGCGCCGGCCGCCACCGCCTCGGCGAGCGCCGACCGCATGAAGACGCTGTCGCGCCCGCCCTCAGGAGCGATCATGCGACTCGTCGGCGCGCGGCTCGGGGGGCGGGAGAAACAGCGCCGGATCGACGAAGGTCGCGTTCAGCGCCACGCCGAAGTGCAGATGGGGACCCGTGGCACGTCCCGTCGAGCCGACCTTGCCGATGACGTCCCCGGCGTGCACCTGCGCGCCGCGCTTCACGCCGATCGCGCTCAGGTGGCAGTACATGGTGACGAGTCCCGCGCCGTGATCGAGGAATACGGTGTTGCCGTTGAAGAAGTAACGGCCGGTGTCGATGACGCGTCCCTCGGCGGCCGCCCGCACCGGCGTGCCGGACGGCGCCGCGATGTCCATGCCGGCGTGAGGTTTGCGCGGCTCGTCGTTGAATATCCGGCGCGAGCCAAAGGAGCTCGAGCGGATCCCGGGCACCGGCTGCAGCAGCCGGAACGAGGCAGGCGAGCCCTCGGAGAAGGCGCCGACGGCTCTCAGGATGCGCGGCCGCTCGCGCTCGACGCGCGCCAGGTCCTTTGCCGACAGGTTGACCTGACGCGGAGCCACCGACAGCCGCTGCACACTGTACTGCTTGTCGGCGACGTCGAAGCCCATCAGGGTGTCGCCCGCGGCGGCGGCGTGAACCTGGAGCTCCGCACGGCCGGGCGTCTGCGACAGCGGAATGCCGACCACGGCGAGCCACTTGTCGTCGCTGCGCAGGACCAGCACCCGATGGTCCTGGAAGCTCACCTGCGGTGCACTCGCCACGGGCGCATCGAGACTCACGAGTGCGACGCCGCCGGGAACCGGCTCTTCCTGAGGCAGGAGCGGCGCCGCCGGCGCCTGCGCCCGCGCAACGAGACTCGCCGCCAGAGCGGCGGCGAGGAGCGCCGCGCAGCCGAGCCGGCATCGCCTGGCCCGCCCCGACACCGTGCTCGAAGCCATGCTAGCTCTCCCCGCTGCGGCCCGTGACGCGCGCATTGAGGCGCCCGTGGGCGAGGCGCGCCTCGATCTCCTCGCCGACGGCGACCGTCGCGGCGTTCGTGAGCAAGCTGCCGTCCGCACCTCGCGTCACGATCGCGAAGCCGCGCGTCAGCGTGGCAAGCGGACTCACGGCATTCAGCGCGCGCTGCGCGAGCGCCAGGCGGTGCGCGGCGCGCGATACGCACTCGCGCATCGCGTGCAGGAGCCTCGCATGCACTCCCTGGTGGCGGAGGCGATGCTCGCGCGCGAGGTGCTCGGGCGAGCGACGCACGAGCCGCTGCAGGCTGTGCGCGAGTCGCAGCCGGTCACGGCCCACGGCGGCATGTACCAGCGCGGCGAGTCGCTGCGCGAGATCATCGAGACGCTGCATCTGCTGCTGCAGGCGCACGCCCGGGTGCGCGAGCTTCAGCCGCCGCTCGGTGGCCTCGAAGCGCGCGCCGCTCGCGCGCAGCTCGCGGCGCATGGCGGCGGCGAGGCGCTCGGCGCTGCGCGCGAGGAACTGGAGACACGCCGCGCCATCCGGCGCCACGAGCTCCGCGGCCGCCGAGGGCGTCGGCGCGCGCGCATCGGCCACGAAATCCGCGATGGTGAAGTCGATCTCGTGCCCGACTCCGGACACGATCGGCAGCCGGCTCGCGTAGATGGCGCGCGCCACGCGCTCGTCGTTGTAGGCCCAGAGATCCTCGAGCGAGCCGCCGCCGCGGGCGAGGATGAGCACGTCGACCTCGGCGCGCCCGGATGCGATCTCGAGCGCCGCGACCAGCGCCGGCGCCGCCGCCGCGCCCTGCACCGCCGTCGGATAGATGAGGACCGGGGCCGGCGGGAAGCGCCGCGCGAGGATGTGCAGGATGTCGCGCAGCGCCGCCCCGGAGGGTGAGGTGATCACGCCGATGCGCCGCGGGAAACGCGGCAGACCGCGCTTGCGCTCGAGCGCGAACAGACCCTCGGCCGCGAGCTTGGCCTTGAGCCGCTCGAACTCGCGTCGCAGCGCACCGACACCGGCCTCCTCCAGATGCTCGACGATGAGCTGATACTCACCGCGCGCCTCGTACACGCTGATGCGGCCGCGCACCAGGACCTGAGCGCCGGCGCTCGGTGTGAAGCCCACGAGCGCGTTCCTCATCCGGAACATGGCGCAGCGCAGCTGCGCTTCCCGGTCCTTGAGCGTGAAGTACCAGTGCCCGGATGAGGGTTGCGAGAAGTTCGTGAGCTCGCCCTCCACCCACAGCACCGGGAGCCCCCGCTCGAGGAGCGCGCGCACCTCGCGGTTCACGCGCGTGACGCTGTAGACCTCGCGCGCCGGCGGGGCTCCAGCGCTTCTGTCAGGACTCGGCGCCATGGCGATTCGGGGACATGAGGCGCACTAGAGTAGTGGGTGTGAAACTGCCGGTCGAGTCATCGGAAGAGCGGCATCGATTGTGGCACCCGAAAGACAGCGCGATCATGCGTGCGCGTAAACTCCACTCGTAACCGGGACATTGCCATGCGAAACGCCGTTTTTCTCACGACCCTGATGTCGTGCGCGACCGTGTTATCGTGCGCCGCGGCGGCACAGGCACCCGGGCCCGCGCGCTTCGACGAGGCCAATATCCGCGCCACCATCCGGACTTTGTCCTCGGATGAGTTCGGCGGCCGGGCGCCGGCCAGTGCGGGCGAGAAGCTCACGACTGAATACATCGCCTCCCAGTTCAAGCGCTACGGCCTTCTGCCGGCCAACCACGGCAGCTTCCTGCAGGAAGTGCCGCTGGTGCAGATCACCGCCAACACCGACGCAGCGCTCACGGTCAGCGGCGCCACGCCGCTCACTCTCAGCTTCGGCCGAGACCTCATCGTGAGTACGCCGCGCCCGCAGACGACCGTGGCGCTCGCCGGGAGTCCCCTGGTGTTCGCCGGCTACGGCATCGTCGCCCCCGAATACCAGTGGAACGACTACGCCGGTCTCGACGCGAAGGGCAAGACGGTGGTGGTACTGGTGAATGATCCGGGTTATGCCACCGGTGACCCGCAGCTCTTTCACGGCAAGGCCATGACCTACTACGGCCGCTGGACTTATAAATACGAGGAGGCCGCGCGCCGGGGCGCAGCCGGTGTGCTCATCGTGCATGAGACCGGGCCCGCGGGTTATCCCTGGGAGGTGGTGCAAAACAGCAATACCGGACCGCGGGAAGAGCTGCCTCCGGGTGATGCCTACCATCCGTTGACTCAAGGCTGGCTGAGCCACGAGGCCGCCGGGAAGCTCTTTGCCGCCGCTGGACTCAGCCTCGATGAGCTCGCGCGTGCGGCGGCGCGGCGTGGCTTCAAACCCGTTGCCCTGAAGCTCAGCGCGAGTCTGACCCTGCACAACGAGGTGCGGTCCATCGTCAGCCACAACGTGGCCGCGCTCGTGAAGGGCTCGCGCCATCCCGAGCAGGTGGTGGTGTACAGCGCGCACTGGGACCACTTCGGCACCAGGCCGGGGCCCGATGGCAATCCGCAGATCTTCCACGGCGCCATCGATAATGCGTCCGGCATCGCGGGCTTGCTGGAGCTGGCGACGGTGTACGCCGCGGCCAGGCCGGCGCCGGCGCGCAGTGTGCTGTTCATCGCCACGACGGCGGAGGAGCAGGGCCTCCTGGGCGCTGCCTACTACGCCAGCCACCCGCTGTTCCCGCTCTCTGACACGGTCGCGGATCTGAACATGGACGTGATGAACGTGTATGGCGAGACCCGTGACATGACGGTGCGCGGCCAGTTCATGTCCACCCTCGACGACGCGCTCAAGCAGGCCGCTCAGCGGCAGGGATTGAAGATCCTGCCGGACGCGGAGCCCGAGAAGGGCTACTACTATCGCGCCGACCATTTCGAGTTCGCCAAGGCCGGCGTGCCGGCGCTCAGTATCGAGGGCGGCACTGACTACGTGGGCCGGCCTCCCGGCTGGGGACTCGCCCAGCGACAGGCCTATGTCCGCGACCGCTATCACAAGCCGGCCGATGTCTACGAAGCGAGTTGGAACCTGGCCGGCATCCGCCAGCAACTGGAGCTGTTGTATGTCACGGGCCGCGAGCTCGCGGACGGGAGCGACTGGCCTGCCTGGTACAGCGACAGCCCGTTCCGCGCGGCTCGCGAAGCGCAGCGTCACGGGGTGAATTGAGTTTCGGGCGCAGCCTGCGGTCAGCGAGCTCGCCCCGCCGCCGTTGCAGGGAGCGCCCACGGTGACCGTACGCCATGGAGGTGTGTCATGCGTCAACCCCAATCACGCAGCTTCGGTCGGCCGAGCACGGCGAGGCTCCTTCCGGCAGTCGCGCTTTCGCTCGTGGCAGTGCCGGAGGGTTGATGAAGGGGGCAACTGCTACGGGCCTCCTGTTCCTGCCGATCCCCCTGGTGGAGGCGTACGCGAAGGCGGGGCTCGCTCGAATGCAGAGCACCGTCCATGCGACGTATTGCGGGATCGACAACTGCGCCTTCGGGCCACCCCAGACCTTCGGCTTCAGCCGCACGAATACGACCTATGTCGCAGGCGTGGGCGCACAGTTCAAAGCCGGCTCGTTCGGATTGCGGGCCGAATACGAGCGATTCAACGTGGCCGGAGGCACTCCCGGACTCGCCTCGATCGGAGCGACCTGGACATTCTAAATCCATGGCACGAGGTTTACCGCCCCCGTGCCGCCGCCTATAATTGCGCATGCGCATACTGGAAGAAGCCCTCACTTTCGACGACGTTCTCCTGGTTCCGGCCTACTCGGAGATTCTTCCCCGCGAGGTCGACCTCTCCACCCGCGTCACGCGCGGCATCCGTCTGAACGTTCCCCTGCTGTCGGCGGCCATGGACACGGTCACCGAGGCGCGCCTCGCCATCGCGATCGCCCAGGAAGGCGGCATCGGCGTGATCCACAAGAGCATGAGCATCGAGGCGCAGGCGCGCGAGGTCGGGCGGGTGAAGAAGTTCGAGAGCGGAGTCATCCGCGACCCGATCACTGTCTCTCCCGACATGAGCATCCGCGAGGTGCTGGACCTCACCCGCTCGCGCGGCATCTCCGGCGTGCCGGTCGTGGTCGGCAGGAAGGCGGTCGGGATCGTGACGCACCGTGACCTGCGCTTCGAGGACCGCTTCGAGGCCCCGGTCTCCACGGTCATGACGCCGAAGGAGCGCCTGGTGACGGTGCGCGAGGACGCGCCCGAGGAGGAGGTGCTCGCGCTCCTGCACAAGCACCGGATCGAGAAGCTCCTGGTGGTGAACGGCGCCCACGAGCTGGTCGGCATGATCACCGTCAAGGACTTCCAGAAGGCCCACGAGTTTCCGCGCGCCTGCAAGGACGGCAGCGGCCGCTTGCGGGTTGGCGCCGCGGTCGGCACCACGCCCGACACGCTCGACCGTGTCGCGGCGCTGCGCGAGGCGGGAGTCGATCTCGTGGTGGTGGACACGGCGCACGGACACTCGAAGGGCGTGCTCGACACGGTGAAACGCATCAAGGCGAGATGGGCCGAGACCCAAGTCATCGCAGGCAATATCGCGACCGCCGAGGCCGCTCGCGCGCTCGTCGATGCGGGCGCGGACGCCGTCAAGGTCGGCATCGGACCGGGCTCCATCTGCACCACGCGCGTCGTCGCGGGCGTCGGCGTGCCGCAGATCTCCGCCGTGGCGAACATCGCCGAAGCGCTGCGCGATGCGGACGTGCCGGTGATCTCCGACGGCGGCATCCGCTTCTCCGGCGACATCGCCAAGGCGATCGTCGCCGGCGCCCACGCGGTCATGATCGGCGGGTTGTTCGCGGGTACCGAGGAATCCCCCGGCGAGGTCGAGCTCTACCAGGGCGCCTCTTACAAGTCTTATCGCGGCATGGGCTCTCTCGGGGCGATGGGCGAGCGGCACGGCTCGGCGGATCGGTACTTGCAGGACGCCGCCACCGAGCTCGAGAAGCTGGTGCCGGAAGGAGTGGAAGGGCGCGTCCCCTACAAGGGCAGCGTGGTCACGATCCTCAGACAGCTCTCGGGCGGCCTGCGGGCGGCGATGGGCTACACGGGCAGTCGCAACATCGCCGACATGCGCAGCCGTCCGGTGTTCGTGCGCATCACCAACGCCGGCATCCGCGAAAGTCACGTGCACGACGTGGCGATCACCAAGGAAGCGCCCAACTACCGGGCGTCCTGAGAATCCATGGCCAGCGTTCCACGACCTGCCGCCGCCGCTCATTCCGCCGCGGGCGGCGCGACGCCCGCCGGCACCGCTGCGCACCCCGACATTCACGCGCACCGGATCCTGATCCTCGACTTCGGTGCGCAGTACACCCAGCTCATCGCCCGCCGCGTGCGCGAGCTCGGCGTGTACTGCGAGATCCACCCCTGGGACATGGGCGACGCCGGGGTGCGCGCCTTCGGGGCGCGCGGCGTGATCCTCTCCGGCGGCCCGGAGACGGTGACGACCGCCAGCGCGCCCAGGGCGCCCGCGGCGGTCTACGAGCTCGGCGTGCCGGTGCTCGGCATCTGCTACGGCATGCAGACCATGGCGCAGCAGCTCGGCGGGCGGGTCGCGCCCGGGACCGAGCGCGAGTTCGGTTACGCGGAAGTGACCGTCAGCGGCGCCTCGCGCCTCCTCGATGAGCTCGCCGACCGCCGCAATCCGGCCGGACGGGCGGTGCTCGATGTGTGGATGAGCCACGGCGACCGGGTCGATGCGCTGCCACCGGGATTCAGCGTGACCGCGGCGACCGGCGCCATTCCCTTCGCGGCCATGAGCGACGAGCGCCGCCGCTTCTACGGCGTGCAGTTTCATCCCGAGGTCACGCACACCACCCAGGGAACCAAGCTCCTCGAGCGCTTCGTGCGCGAGATCTGCGGCGCCGATGCCCTCTGGAGCGTCGGCAACATCATCGAGGACGCCATCGCACGCCTCCGCGCGCAGGTCGGTCACGGCAAGGTGCTGCTCGGGCTCTCGGGCGGCGTCGACTCCTCCGTAGTCGCCGCGCTCCTGCACCGCGCGATCGGCGAGCAGCTGATCTGCGTATTCGTCGACCACGGCCTGCTGCGCCTCGGCGAAGCCGAGTCGGTGATGAGCGTCTTCGCGCAGCACCTCGGCGCGCAGGTCATCCGCGTCGACGCGCAGGCGCGCTTTCTCGGCGCCCTCGCCGGCATCACCGACCCCGAGGCCAAGCGCAAGGTGGTCGGCCGGACCTTCGTCGAGGTCTTCGACGAGCAGGCGCAGAGTCTCAAAGGCGTCGAGTTCCTCGCCCAGGGCACGATCTATCCCGACGTCATCGAGTCCGCCGGCGCCCGCACCGGCAAGGCGCAGGTCATCAAGTCGCACCACAACGTGGGCGGGCTCCCCGAGAGGATGCGTCTCAAGCTCGTCGAGCCGCTGCGCGAGCTGTTCAAGGACGAGGTGCGCCGGCTCGGCACCGAGCTCGGGCTGCCGCGCGAGCTCACCCATCGCCACCCCTTCCCCGGACCGGGGCTCGCGGTGCGGATCCTCGGCGAGGTGCGCCCCGAGTACGCCGAGCTCCTGCGGCGCGCGGATGCGATCTACATCGAGGAGCTGCGCCGGCACGATCTCTACGATCGCGTGAGTCAGGCCTTCGCGGTCTTCCTGCCGGTGCGCTCGGTGGGCGTGATGGGCGACGGTCGCCGCTACGACTACGTGATCGCGCTGCGGGCGGTGGAGACGGTCGACTTCATGACCGCGCACTGGGCGCGGCTGCCGTACGAGTTTCTCGACCACGTCTCGCGGCGCATCGTGAACGAGGTGCCAGGTATCTCGCGCGTGGTCTACGACATCTCCGGCAAGCCCCCGGCGACCATCGAGTGGGAGTGACGGACCTTTCGCCATCTGTCGTTATCGGTCGCCATCTGTTGCCTACAAGCGGAAGAGATCGTATCGGTGTCGTTCGCCATCGATCAAACAGAGTTCCCTATCCATCGAAAAGACCTTGAGAGGCCGGCGCCTGCGCAATCCGCGCGACCTCTTCGACGTGATGCAGCTCTTCGCGCACGAGGGCATTACGCCGGGAATCCGCCGCGCCTTCGTCGTCTACCTGGCTAGCAGCAACCGGCCTGTTCACGAGGTGCTGTTCCCGCCCCCACGGGACATCCGGCACGACTTTGAATACAACTTCCAGGGCATGACGGTCGAGCCGGTGCCGCTCGATGCGCTTCTTGCCGCGCGAGAACGCATGATGCGCGAACTCCAGCAGGGACTGGATGACGAGCGTCGTTTCCTGCTATCGCTGGTCGCTGGCACGCCCGACGAGACGTGCCGATCAATCGCGCGCGGTCGCGACATCACGGGGCCCGACAATGGCTCGCGGCGGGTGTGGACCCTTCGCTCACGAGAAGCGAGTTGCGGCGTGCCTAAAGGGTCCAAGTGCCTATACACGCATTTCAACTTGCACTTTCTACCGGATTCTGTATGATGCTCATCATATGCCACGAACCGCCCGCGGAGCCAAGGAACTCACGCACGAGCGTATCGTCGAGGCCGCCGCGCGCGCCATCCGGCGCAGTGGCTACGACGGCACCAGCGTAGCCGACATCATGAAGGAGGCCGGCCTCACGCACGGCGGCTTTTACGCCCACTTCGCTTCGCGCGAGGCGATGCTCGCCGAGGCAGCGGACCGCGCCGGTGCCGAGGCTGTGGCCGCATCGACGCGTGTCGCGGCCACCGCTCCGCCGGAGCAGGCGATGCAGCGGCTGCTGCACGCCTACCTCTCTAAAGAGCACGTAAAAAGCGTGGAAATGGGCTGTCCGGTTGCCGCCCTCGGTTCGGAGATGCCGCGTCAGGCCCCCGAGGTGCGGCGGGCGGCGACGCGCCGCATCAAGGAGATGATCGATGTCGTTGCTCGCCAATCGTCCGACTGGGGGCAGCCGGGCGCGCACGAACACGCGCTCGTTACCGTGGCCACGATGGTCGGCGCACTCGTGCTGGCGCGCGCCGTAGACGACGTGCGACTTTCCGACACCCTGCGCGATGCCGCGCTGAAACACCTCACCCGTAGCGACGGCTGACGTCACCATGACATTTATCGGACTACAATCGAGAACTAATATGAGGAGCATCATATTCAACTACGACAACCTAAAGGCATACCTATGAACACCCAAGGATCCATCGCGCTCGTTACGGGCGCCTCATCGGGCATCGGCAAAGCGACGGCCAACCGTCTCGCGACGGCCGGCTACAAGGTCTACGGCACCAGCAGACGCGGAGCGCAAACGGGCCAGCGATCGTTCGGGATGCTGCCGCTCGACGTGACCAGCGATGAATCGGTCAAGGCGGCTGTAGACGAATTGATCCGATTGGAAGGTCGAATTGACCTGCTCGTGAACAACGCCGGCTTTGGTGTCGCCCCCGGCGGAGCGGAAGAGAGCTCCATTGAACAGGCCCGGTCGATCTTCGAAACGAACTTCTTTGGGATTGTCCGGATGACGCGCGCCGTCGTGCCGTACATGCGAAAGCAGGGGGGTGGTCGCATCATCAACATCGGCTCAGTGCTTGGTTTCTTGCCCATGCCATACGGGGCGCTCTACGCCGCGACCAAGCACGCGATCGAAGGTTATTCCGAGTCGCTCGACCATGAGCTACGCACGAGGGGCATCCGAGTCTCGGTCATCGAGCCCGCATACACGCAGACCCCGTTCGATGCGAACTTCCTGGAACCCGACGCCAAGCTCGATGAGTATCGCGAGGTTCGCGCGGCCGTGAACAAGAGGGTGAAGGAAGTGATGGCAACTGCGGAACAGCCGGGCGTCGTAGCTGACGTCGTGCTGCACGCGGCCAGTGCGGCTCACCCGAAACTCCGATACACAGCAGGTCGCCTCGCAAACCGCCTGCGATTGCTGCGCAGATTTGCGCCCGCTGGCCTGGTGGACTCTGGCATTCGGAGAGATTTGCGGCTCGACGCGGTGCCGGTAGCGAAAACATCATGAAGGCATTCATCGTCGATCGCTATGGAAAAAAGCGCGCGTTGCGGTTGGCAGACATGCCGCATCCGGAGCTGCGCGACGACGAGGTCCTGGTCCAGATCCACGCCGCTGGCGTGAATTTGCTGGACTCCAAAATCCGGGATGGAGAGTTCAAGCTCATCCTGCCCTATCGCCTACCCCTCATCCTGGGCCACGACGTCGCTGGGGTGGTAGTGAAGGTCGGCCCGCGGGTGCGGCAGTTCAAGCTGGGCGATGAGGTCTATGCGCGGCCGGATGATTTTCGGATCGGTACGTTCGCTGAATTCGTACCCGTCAATGAGACTTCCCTGGCGCTCAAGCCCAAGGGACTTACCATGGAAGAAGCCGCTTCTATCCCTCTGGTGGCTTTGACGGCTTGGCAGGCACTGGTCGAGAAGGCCAACCTGCAGAAGGGGCAGAAAGTGTTCATTCAAGCTGGCTCAGGCGGCGTAGGCACTTTTGCCATCCAGTTAGCCAAACATCTGGGCGCAACCGTCGCTACGACGACGAGCGCGACCAATGTCGCGCTCGTGAAGAGTCTGGGCGCAGACGTCGTCATCGACTACAGGACGCAGGACTTCGAAGATGTCTTGCGCGACTACGATGTGGTGTTGAACAGCCAGGATGGCAAGACGCTCGAAAAATCTCTTCGAGTGCTCAAGCGTGGCGGGAAGCTCATCTCTATTTCCGGTCCGCCAGACCCCGAGTTCGGCAAGGAAAGCGGGGCCCCTCGGTTCGTGAAAATCGTCATGCGGCTTCTGAGCTCAGGCATCAGACGAAAGGCAAAGAGCCGCGGGGTCAGCTTCTCCTTCCTCTTTATGAAGGCGAACGGAGGTCAACTGCGCGAGATCACCCGCCTCATTGATGCTGGCCTCATCCGCTCCGTGATGGACCGGGTCTTCCCGTTCGAATCAACCAACGAGGCCATGGCGTACGTCGAAGGTGGCCGTGCAAAAGGCAAGGTTGTCGTCAAGGTGAGATAATAGAGTCGAAAGAGTCCTCGTCTACTTCTCTATTCTCATTCCAGCATGCCTGCATGCCAAGCATGTTGGCGTACATTCGGACGGACATTCGAGTTGCTGGTTCGTGGAACATCAGTCTAACAGTAGGTTACGACTTCAGGAGGTTATTGAGTGGAGGTAAGGCAGCGTAATTATTTGGTCAGGCGCGCGGGCGGACGATTTCCTGCAACCAGGGCACCAGCTGCTCCATATCGAAGGCGCGCGCCTCGACGAGCTTGATCATATGGTCGTAAATCGCCTTCGAGTCTGCGGTGATCGAATAGCCGTTGATTCGCAAAGAGACGTCGACCACAGCAAACGCAACTCGCTTGTTGCCATCAACAAAGGGATGGTTTTGAACGAGGCTTTCCAGGAGCGCGGCAGCCTCATGAACGAGCGTGTCGTAGTAACCGGTTTGAGGCCGATGAAGGGCTGATTCGAGCGCGCCGGCGTCGCGTAGACCGGGAGCGCCGCCGTAACGCTCGATCAGCTGTTTGTGGAAGAAGAGCGCGTCCGCGGTCGTGACGTACTCCGTCATTTAGCCAGCGACCGGTACAATTCGTCGCGCTCCTTGAGGCTCTCCTGAAAAGCCTCAAGCACGTTTCGTCGAGGGGCCTGCTTGCGCTTATGAGCCAGATACTCACGCATCGCATCCCCGAGCACCGCTTGAAACTGACGCCCCTCGCGCGTGGCAATCTCTTGCAGCCCCTCAAGCACTTCAGGGTCCGCTTGCGAGGAAAATTTTCGGAGAGCGCTCATGGAAAGCACCTCATCATGATCTATCTTGATGTGTCATGATACTTCAAGACGACTGGAAATCAAGTTCAGAATCGACAACGCAGCGCGATGAGCATGTCCAAAAAATATCTATACAAACAAAGAGTTGAATGTTAAACGCAGCCCGCCCTACGGCTCGATCACGCGTTCTCGGCCATCTTCGCTCCTTACCTTCAATGAGCTGCCTGTTCTCTTGGCCCCAAGCGGCGCGTAGGTGGTTTTCCGTTCGCTGAAAACCGCCGCTCCAGGTTCTGCTCGCGGAACGCCTCGGTGACGTGGTCAACGAAGGCGCGGGTCTTTGGCGGACAGCAGTTTCCGGCTGGTGAAGTAGGGCGAGCCCGGCGCGCTGGTCGGAATACCCGTCGGGCAGTACGCGTTGCTTCACATCCCTGCCCTCGGGTCGCGTTTGGCATTCATGCTTCCTGCAAATGCAGGTCCCTTGTATATAGTTTGTATATATCCTCTTAAATGATATAGTCGCTTATATATGAGCTATAATTCGAACAAGCCCGTACTCCCCCTGCCTGTACGCCGTGCCTTAACCCAGCTCGGCAGAGACATGGGTCTTGCTAGACGGCGCAGACGTATCTCAACGCAGTCCATGGCGGAGCGTCTGCAAGTTTCAACGGCCACCTTGCGCCGGTTGGAACGCGGCGATCCGTCTTTGGCGATAGGCACCCTGGCGAAGGCATTGCTGGTACTGAACGCGCTCGAACGCTTTTCCCATTTGCTCGACACGGGCGCCGACGACCTGGGCCTGCAACTCATGGACGAAGCCTTGCCCAAGCGTATCTCCAGGAAATCCAGCAGCCGAGGACCAGAAACCTTATGAGAACGGAAACCGTTACTCAGGCCATGCAGGTCTGTCTTGGAGAGCACGCAATAGCCGTCGGCACGCTGACTTACTCGCGCCAGGGCGCGCGGGAAAACACATTATTTGTTTATGACGATGCATGGCTCGAAAACGACAGCCGATTTGAAATATCCCCCGACCTGCCGCTGACACGGGAGCGATACTTTCACAAGGCCGCGACTCGGAGCGACTCTGTTTTTCATTTTGCCATCGCGGACACCGAGCCGGATGGTTGGGGGTGCAAAGTCATTGCGCGCGATCATGCCAAACGGCGTAGAGCCGGTCAGGCAGGCGAGAGCGTGGCCCTCACTGAAATGGATTACTTGCTGGGGGTGGACGACATAGGTCGCATGGGCGCAATAAGATTCCGCAACGCAGCGGGGGAGTTCATGCGTACGCCGCATGAGGACGAGCGTGGAATACCGCCTTTGCTGGAACTGACAGAAATTATTGGCGCCGCGCACGCGGTGGAACGCGGTACGGAAACCGAAAGGGACCTCGCCTATCTTCGCGGGCGCGCGACCTCGTTGGGCGGAATGCGTCCGAAATGCTCGGTAGTTGATGAAGACGGACATCTCGCCATCGGCAAATTTCCGAGCGTGAGCGATGATCGCGCAGTGACTAAGGCTGAAGTCTTAGCGCTCAATCTTGCTGCCGCCGCCGGAATTGATGCCGCACGAGGACGCATCGTGCATTCCGATGGGATACCAGTGGCCCTGATCCGGCGTTTCGATCGGATAAACGCTGGGCGAATTCCGTATCTTTCAGCGACGTCGATGCTGCAGGCTTCGCGGGAAGAGGAGCATGCCTACAGCGAGATCGTTGAGCGTATTCTGAGCGTGTCACCGGATGCCAGGCGAGACCTCGCGGAACTCTGGCGCCGGATCATTTTCAACATGCTGATTACAAACGTCGACGATCATTTGAATAATCACGGATTCCTGCATGTGGGGCGTGGTCAATGGCGACTGGCACCCGCGTTCGACCTGAATCCGTTTCCCGACAAGGGCAGGGATCCCAAGACTTGGCTGACCGAAGAGACGGGGCCTACGGGGAAGATAGAAGATGCGCTGCGCGCAGCGTCATACTTTCATCTCACCGATGAAGGCGCCTTGCGCATACTCGGCGAAGTCCATAGTGCGGTTTCGCGGTGGAGACAGGTGGCCAGGGGCGCGCCGGTGGGAATGTCGGCGGCAGAGTCGGAGGCGTTTGAGGCCGCTTTCGAACATGAGGAAACACGGAGCGCGAAACGAAGGCTGACCTAAGGAATAGACCGCACCGATTGGTATCAGACGCGGACTATGCTGAAAAGATGCG
>Ga0209473_1000484_pt1 | contig 24012 bp, 22 predicted proteins | sample GraSoiAngelo_133_FD_185890 | JGI IMG/M metagenome (GOLD analysis project Ga0209473, IMG submission 185890) | Grasslands soil microbial communities from the Angelo Coastal Reserve, California, USA - 14_0929_05_20cm (SPAdes) (version 2) | ecosystem: Environmental > Terrestrial > Soil > Grasslands ...
TAGTACGCCGCTTTAGCAGGGACCTGCCAGATCAGGAAATCAAGCCATGATTCCTCGTCGCTCTGCCTGCCGGCCGGAGGCAGGTTCCGCGCCTCGGAGGCAGCCTGAGAGTCGGAATGACAATCTGCCGGTCGGGCTTGTTAAAGACGAGCCAGGAACAGCGCGAGGAAGGGCTAGCGCCAGAAGAAGTCGCGGGAGGAGGGAATCCAGGCGAGCTTTTCGGAGAGGATTTTGCCTGCGGTTCGGTGTCGATGAGGGCTTGGGCGCGCCCTTCGTCGCTCCCCTCGAAACTCGGGGCAGGCAAGGGTAACAAGCCCTGCCCCTGTAAGGCCGAGGTTATTTTGTCCAGCCGCGCAAAGTGGGAACCCAGGTGAGTTCCTGTGAGACGATTTTTCCGGAAGGATCGGTATCAATGACAGCTTGAACTTGCCAAGAGTCATAGTCGAGCCGGTAGGGGAAGGCGCGAAGAATGACGTGGAAGCCGGTCGGAGTTTGCTCGACGGTGGCTTTGGGGAAGCGGGCGACTTGGAGAAAGCGGCGCGCGACGGCGGAATTGCGGGCGGCGTCTAAAGCGCGAGAGGGTTCGGGCTTGTATGCAGTGATGGCGGAGCTGGGATCGAAATTGGCGCTCGGGCCGACGGGAACTTCGACGTCGTGGAGGGCGCGCTCGGTTTCGACGATGCCGTGCCAGTGGAAAGGAGAGCTGGATTCGGGGAAGGCGGCGACTTTGCGAGGCAGTTCGCCGCGGTAAGTGCGGGATTCGAGAGCGGCGATGGCGTCGCCGTGGAGAACGACGCGCAAGACGAGATAAAGGATCAAAGCCGCGAGGGCAAGCGTGGCGCCGGGCCTGCCACGCGGGCCTTTGCGACGGGCGCCGATTTCTTCGGTAACGAGTCCGCTGATCGCGGGGAAAAGAATTCCAGCAAGGAGGATTCCCAGAACCCAGAGATCGAGCGAGGGGAGCCAATCGAAAGCGAAGCGGCGAGTCGAGAAAGGCCAGAGGAGTTGGGCGCCGGAGGCTTGGCCAAGGTCGAGGGCGAGATGAAAGAGGGCTGCGGCGAGGGCGGCGGCGAAGATGGTAGGGCGCGAGATGGGGTTTTCGGGGGATTTGGGCTTGAGGAAGAAGAAGGGAAGAGTGGCGAGGAGGGCGAAGATGAGAGCGACGAGGAGCGAATGAAAGTAGGCACGGTTGAAATTGAGATAAGCGGAAGGGCCGCCGTAGGCGCTGAGGAGGTCGGCGTCGGCGACCGTGCCGGCAAGCACCATGGCGAGAGTGGCGGCGCGGGAGATGCGCGGGAAGGCGGCGCGTTGGAGCGTGAAAGAGGCTAGGGTGTGGGTGAGGGGATCCATAGGGAAGAAGTTATCTCACAAAAAGTTGTAAGCCATAAGTTGTAAGCTAAGTTTTATTTCGGAGAGGATCGCGTGAATGGTTGGAGCGCACCGGGGATTTGGCGCCGTCGCCAAGCGGGGGCGCAGCAGTGCCTGCCGCAGGCAAGCTGTGCCCCTACAAGTGGAAATTCACGCAGGCTAGCTGCTACCAGGGGACGCGCTAAAGCGTGCCCACAAGGAATGGGCTTAAAGACCCTGCCTGGGGCAGGCAGGTGGCCGCGGACCAAAGCACCCTCCTCAGAAGGCGGCCGCTACACTTTAGGGGACGAGGAGCTTGAGGGCGCGGGGGACGATGCGGAATTCGACGGGGAGGCGCGCGAGCGGCTCACCGTCGATTTGCGCGTATACAGGATTGGCATCGAGCGGCTCGCAAACGACGGAGTCGGATTTGAAAAATTCGACGCCGGCGGTGCCGCGAAGTCTATTGCGCCAAAGCGAAGGCAAATAGCTGAGATAGCGGAGGCCGCTGCGCGTGGAAAGAGTGAGGATTTCGAAGCGGTCTTCGAAGAGGTCTGCTTCGGTGGTGATTTTGAACGGGCCGCCGTAGTTTTGCGTGCGGCCGACGATGACGAGTGAAGCGTTAATTCTGCGGCTGCCGCTGATGACGCGGAAATGCGGGAATTTGTAACCAAAAACTTGACGGACTCCTGCCCACCAGTACGCGAGAATGCCGACGCGCGATTTCAGGCTGAGGTCGATGGAGTAGACCATGGCGCCATCCGGGCCGGCGCCGGCGACGCTGAGAAAATACTTTTTCTTTTCGGGCTGCTCGAGGGGAGTGGCGAGGCCGAGCGCGATTTCTTTGATGGTGCCGTGAACGAGTTTTTCGGCGGCGCGCGGAATGTCCCAGGGGAGATCGAGTTCCTTGGCGAGGATGTTGGCGGTGCCGCCGGGAAGAAGCGCGAGCGCAACGCGGTGGCCGTTTTGCTGGGCAGCAAGCCCGTTGACGATTTCGTTGAGCGTGCCGTCACCGCCGCAAGCGATGACGAGGCCGCGATTTTCGGCAGCGGCGCGCGCGGCGATTTCGGTGGCGTGGCCGGGGCCGGTGGTTTCGGCGAGCTCGGCGTCGATGCCGCGCGAAGCAAAGATGTGGCGCGCTTGATCGAGCAAGCGGCGGCGGCGGCCGCCGCCGTTGCCGGCGTTGGGGTTGTGAATCATCAGCGCGTTTTGGAGGTCGGCGGTCATTCCGATTCCAACCACTTCCGTTTCCGTTGTGCTCAAGACGTTTCGCAAAGCGTTCATTTTATATAATATCAGGCGATTTCTCGCAGCGATTCAGCGGCGATGCGGCGTAAAGGAAAAAGCAGACTCCTCGGCCGCCGAAGGCGCGGCCTCGGAATGACAGGCCTGAGCAATTGAGGCGTTCATGGCGAAAGCAGCACCAGCGAACGTGAAAAAAGAAATCGCAGAGCTGCGCGAGAAGCTGCGCTACCACGAATACCGGTATTACGTGCTGGATGAGCCGGAGATTTCGGACGCGGCGTACGACCGCTTGATGGAGCGGCTGAAGGAGCTGGAAGCGGCGCATCCGGAACTGGTGACGCCGGATTCGCCGACGGTACGCGTAGGCGGCGCGCCGCGCGAAGGTTTTCAGACTGTGCGGCACGCGCGGCCGATGCTGAGCCTGGACAACGCGTTTTCGTACGACGCGCTGCGCGAATGGGACCGGCGCGTGCGCGAAGGAAGCGGCAAGGAAAAAATTGAATACATCGCGGAGCACAAGTTCGACGGGCTGAGCATTTCGCTGCAATACCAAGATGGCGTGTTGGTGCGCGGCGTGACGCGCGGGGACGGCACGACCGGCGAGGACGTCACTCCGAACGTGAAGACGATCCGGTCGGTGCCGCTGCGCGTGGACGCTGCGGCGCTGAAAAAAGCGAAACTGCGAGTGGATTTCGAGGTGCGCGGGGAAGTGATAATGACGCGCAAAGCGTTCGAAGCACTGAACCGGCAGCAGGAGCGGATTGGCGGGAAGATTTTCGTGAATCCGCGGAACTCCGCGGCCGGAGCGGTGCGCGTGCTGGATCCCACGATTACAGCGTCGCGAAAACTGGATTTTTTCGCGTACTACCTGCTGGTGGATGGAAAAGTGCCGTTCACTAAGCATTCGGAGTCCCTGGAAGCTTTGAAGCAATTACGGTTCCGCGCTTCGGATGATTGGAGGTTGTGCAATGGGATTCAGGAAGTGATCAAGTATTGCGAGGATTGGGACACGAAGCGCGAGAAGCTGCCGTATGAAATTGACGGCGTGGTGATCAAGGTGAACTCCACGGCGATACAAAACGAGCTGGGTTACACGGCGAAGGCGCCGCGGTGGGCGATTGCGTTCAAGTATCCGGCGCGGCAGGAAACCACGGTGGTGAAGGACATTCTCGTGAACGTGGGGCGCACGGGGACGCTGACGCCGGTAGCGATCCTGGAACCAGTGCAAGTGGGAGGCGTCACTGTCAGCCGATCCACACTCCACAACATGGATGAAATCGGGCGGCTGAGCGTGCAGATCGGCGACACGGTATTGATCGAGCGCGCGGGGGAAGTGATTCCGCATGTGCTGAAAGTGGTGAAGGAAGGGAAGAACCGGCAGCCGTTTCGCATGCCGAAGAATTGCCCGGAGTGCGGGAGCGCGATTCATCACGTGGAAGGGGAAGTGGCGTACCGCTGCGTGAACGCGGCGTGCCCAGCGAAGAGGAAAGAGTCGATATTGCATTTTGCAGGGCGGCACGCGATGGACATTGACGGGCTGGGAGAAAAGATTGTGGACCAGTTGGTGGACAAGGGCTTGGTGAAAGACGTTGCGGATTTGTATAGGCTGAAAGAAGAAGAAGTGGCGGCATTGGAGCGCATGGCGGAAAAGTCTGCGCAGAATTTGCTGGAGGAGATTGCGGCGAGCAAGAAAAATTCGCTGCCGCGGCTGATTTATGCGCTGGGGATTCAATTTGTGGGCGAGCGCACGGGACAATTGCTGGCGGAACATTTTTCCTCGCTGGAAGAGCTGGCAGAGGCGAAGGAAGAGGAGCTCGAACAAGTGCCGGAAGTGGGGCCGAAGGTGGCGGCGAGCATCGTGGAGTTTTTCTCGGAGCCGGCGAACCGACAGTTGATCAAGAAATTGGCGAAGGCGGGAGTGCAGCCAACGGCAGAGAAGCGCGAGGTCAAGAGCGATAGGTTTGCGGGGAAGGCCTTTGTGTTTACAGGCACGCTGGCGAATCGAACGCGGGAAGAGGCGGGAGCGATTGTGCAACAGCACGGCGGAAAGGTGAGCGGGTCGGTGAGCAATAAAACGAATTACGTGGTGGTGGGGACGGATCCGGGATCGAAGTACGACAAGGCCAAGGAATTAGGAGTGACGATTTTGAGTGAGCGGGAGTTTGAGAAGTTAGTGGGACTGAAGTAAGCATGGGATTCATCGTTCTTAGTGTGTTTGCGCTTCAAAAAGGGAATGACGAATTGCTGAAGAACCAATCCGAAGGGCTTGTCACCTGACGCTGAAAGAACAGTCCAACAATGATAAGTGCAACACACGCTGCAAGCATCATGTGCATTCGTCGTCTGTCGCGGTGAAATACATCATGCCTTTTTCGAGGTCGGAGAGAGGCACGTTTTTAATAGCGGCCTGCTCGGAGGTCTGTTCGACGAGAAAGTCTTTGGCTTCGAGGACGCGCATAGCGAGATTGTAAGACTCATTTCACCGAAAGAGGCGGGCCGAGGAGTTCCATCCCGTACGAGCGATTAATTCGACATCGTTCGTGTACTTATTTCCTTTGCGACGTTTTTCATTGTCGCGAAAGAAGGCTTCCATTCTGTTCGCGGGCGCGAAGGCGATCAGAAGTCTTCCAGGAGCGTCCCCAACAAAAGCCCACGCATGAGGTACTTCCCGTGGTCCTAGCATCGAGTCGCCGGGCTTCAGTTCCACGCGCGTCGACCCGATTTCCGCGATGTACTGGCCCTCGATGACGTAGAACCATTCATCTTCATTGTGGTGCAGAGTGCGTGGAGGGCCGCCTTTCTTGCCACCCGTGTTCCTATGTTCGAACAGAAAAAGGGCGCCGACACTGTCCGCGGTCAACACCTTGAAAGCGGTGGAGCTGACGCCGATGGTGTGATGCTCGCCGAGGCGGTCCTCTCGGCACAAACGGGGTTAACCACCGGGCTGGCGGGTGCTTTGACCAATGGTCCGATAAGAGCCAGAGGGAAGGCAGCCAGGGCGCCGCCAAGGAAGTAGCGGCGTTCCAGGCTGGGAAACTCAGTCATGCGGTTTGTCCTCCGTGAGTTTGAGAAGGTGAGACGCAGTGCGGGGATTCTAACTTCGTTCAAGCCGGAAAAGCGTATAATTGAGTTGGCGGGTGAGCCGGGTGATCGCTGGCTGAGGCTGCGAGTGGCGGCGTAGAGCCGCCGCGACAAGGCCGAAGCGGGAGGAAAGTCCGGACACCGTTGTGAGGCACGTTGGCCGCTCTGCGTTCATATCCAGAAGGCAAACGCAGAGTGGGGATAAGAGTGCCGGGCTGAAGCCCGGCGCTACAACAAACCCATAGGGCGGGATGCCGCCTGTGGTGAACGGAGAGCGGTCAACGGAACTCAGGACATGGGCAACGCGCCTGGTAACGCCAGGGGGCAAAGTCGAAGATGCCGGTGTAAAAACCGGCGCTACGACGGCGCTACGGAAAGTGCCACAGAGAATAGACCGCCGGCAGAGCGCAGCACGGTGGCAGTCGCGTAGGGAAACCTGCGGGACGCCGAAAATGCACGCAACGTTAGGCAAGGGTGAAAAGGTGGGGTAAGAGCCCACCGCTCCGGTGGTGACACCGGAGGCACGGAAAACCCCGCGTGGTGCAAGGCCAAATAGGAGGGAAGAGCCGGCCCGGCTCGTTGAGCGCGTCTTCTAACGAAGACGTGCTTCTTGCGCGATGGCGTGAGCCATCGTGCAAGAGAACCCTCGGGTAGGCTGCTGGAGTCACGGTGCGAACCGTGACCTAGAGGAATGATCGCCGCGGCGCATAATTCACCGTGTGAATTGTGCGCCCGACAGAATCCGGCTTACAGGCTCGCCCGCCAATATCTATTTTGTTATCAGCTCGTTCTTGACTTTGAGGGTGCCGTTTGCGCGTCACTGTGATCAGCTATTCTCGCCACCTCCACAACACTTTCCACAACGTGACGAGTTCTTGCATGATTCGCGGGGCCGGGGGCATCCCTCCTCCCAACCGGCACTTGCGGAAACTTCCCCGACGAAGAGGAGACTGGAAGTACGCGGCGGCGTCCTGCCCCTTCGAAAAATGACGACCGCGCTTACCATCAGCGGGTTGCCCGCATTAACATTGTAACAGCTGCGGCCTCCGCGGAATTCTTGGCGCACGGGAAAAGCGTCGGCGGAAGTGATGCAGGATAACCCTCGTCTGCTCAGACATTTCGACATTTCGAGATTTTCGGGAGGCACAGGGCCGCATCAAAGGAGCAGCAAGGTCGATGAGTAACGCACTCGCAAAGCACGATGCTCTCCTGTGCCAGCATAAGTTTGTTTTGGTGCGTGACGACAAGCACAAGGTCTATCGAAATCCTGAAGGCAAAGTCTATGTCACGGCTGCGACTCCGTCCGACTGGCGGGCTGGGTTCAATATGCTTAAAGCACTGAAGCGTTGTATAGCGGAGCCCGCGAAGCCGCTGGTACTTGCTATCAACGACTTCGAAAGGGAGCAAGCTGCGCAGCTAATCCAAGGTCAGCCGAAGCTGCGACATGCCGCTCACGCGATGGGCAGCGGCAAACAGAAACATAGCCGTGGTACCGGATTCATTTACGACGGGCCAAGGATGATGATCCCTGAAGAGCAAGGTATTCGTGAAGTCCAGCGTCAACGAGCCCGCGAAAACGCTCGGCGTCGTGCAGAAGAGAAACGGCAGCAACGTGAACACAATCGCGCTTTGCGGCAACAAAAGAGAGCAGCGGCAGAAGCGGCGGCAAAAGAGTTCGAGGAAGCATACAGACCGTTTCTCAACGTCACTCGTCGTCTCGTAGACAAACTTGAAGCAGATTTTATCGCGATGTGCCAGTCCAGCATCCGGCATCGCGCATGGTCACCAGACCTCACGTTCTACGAATTCCCAGTGAAGGGTTCTGGGGACGACAAAGCCGAACGGTGGGCGCAGGGCCTGTTCATAAGCGGCATCGAAGAAGCCAGAGAGTATGGCGAAGACACAACTATGGAATACATGGAATGGTTGATTGAAGACCTTGCTAGCAATTGCTCGATGTATCTGGCTCATTCAGAACAGCGGGTCACTCGAGTCATGAAGTTTGTTGAGCGTCAGATGGCGAAATCGAACAGCATATGGGACTTGCAAGACGCTCTCAGCGACGAAATGGAACGACTGGACGACGCCATGAAAGCTTGGGATACCGCCCGGTTGTACGGTGATTTAGATTTCGAACTTGACGACTGGCTTGCAGGGCTAGGAGTCAACGTTTACGAGGACTCGGTGATCGATGTCATCGTCCACAAAAACGAAGTGAGCGTTGTATGGGACGTGGGCGACAAACAGCCAGCCCGGCACGGCAGTCGCAGGTTCGACATTGTAGATGCACTGCCAGGTGGCTGATCCGGGCAACGCGCTCATACTTTCTCTCCTTACTGAGCTGACTGCCGGTGTCCATCCACAGAACATCAGCCCTCCAACAACTCCTTCCTGGCGTCGTTTACTGCTTTGGCCACGACCGCGCCCGCTATGGATGCGTTCCCAGACGGGGAAGAACGTCTTGAGCACAATGACAACTCGCTTCACATTCGCTAAAGCTCTCCGTCATGATTGCCCCGACGCTGTTATCGATGATGTAGAGTTCGGAGAGATCGGCTCCGTCAGTGGTGTTGGTGGATGCAGAGACAATGAGCCAAACACTTGCACCGGGCGCCAGCGCTCCTGACCATGTCGTGTCCAGGACCGCCTCGCCTTCTTCGGCTCCACCCAAATCACCCGGATCAGGCCCATCCACGAATATCTGCGGATTATTATTCGTCAGGTTGAAAATGGCACGGAATCGCGCCACATCTTGGACATTGATGTTCGATCGTCCAACGACAGCGATGGTCGTTCCGAAACCGGCAGGAGGCCCCGAGATACCCGGGGGGCCCTGAATCACCGGAGTGAGGTTGTACATGACATCGTAATCGCCCGGTCCTAACGCGTGCTGTCCGTTTGGGAAGGTGACTTGCGGCGATCGGCCTGGCTCTAACCTCGCCGCAATCCGCTCGTCGGCGATTCTAATCTGTGGTTTTTTGGGGAAATTATGTAGTGTGGCAACGCCTGCAACTACCGGCGTTAGCGCGGCAGGTATCTGGGGATCCTTGGCATTGGCCCAATGTTCTTCGCCATTCACGACGTACTTGTGAATTGCCGTAGCTTTTACCCTTGTCTGCGGTGCGGTGACGGCCCTCCCGCAATCGATCGTCGAAACGGCACTGACGGATTAGGGAAAAGTCGGCGAGCCCCTCACTCACGAGGGAGCACCGGGGAGCGTCCGAGGCTTCACTGCTTCAGAGTGGATGTGGTAGCGCGTGTATCGGAATCACCTCCCACCGATTGCGCCGATAGAAGCAAGTCGCTGAAGTCGCTGAAGTCGCTGTCCATCGCTAGACGGCGTACTCGATTTGGCATATGCTCAAGCATATGCCAGTTAAGCGCCGGAACAGAGTTCGACAACAGCATGTAAAGCTGTTCAGGAACGGGAGGGAATCAGACTGTGCGCATTCCTCGGGAGTTTGAGCTGCCAGGCAATGATGCCATTATGCGCAAAGAAGGTAAGCGTCTTAGCATCGAGCCTTCTCCACCAAAGTCTCTTCTCGCAGTACTCGATAAGCTGACGCCGATCGAAGAAAAATTTCCTCCTATTGCGGAACTGGCCACCGAGCCGGCTGACCTCTAGTGCGCTATCTGCTCGATACCAACATCGATTCCGACCTGCTATGGAACCCTCACGGACGCGTAACGCAGCGGATCCGAGAGGTGGGTGAGGCCCAGGTCTGTACGAGCATCATCGTTGCCGCAGAACTGCATTATGGCAGCGCAAAGAAAGGATCACCGCGGCTTGCGGCGCAGCTCGATGCAGTCCTTGGTGTCCTCGAAGTCTTGCCTTTCGATGCGCTTGCCGATCGTACTTACGGTGCGCTTCGAGCTCATCTTGAACAGCGTGGCAAACCGATCGGCGCGAACGATCTGCTGATTTTCGCTCAAGCGATTGCGCTCGGACATGTTCTTGTGACCGACAACGAGCGTGAGTTTTCCCGGGTCGACGGTCTCAGATATCAGAATTGACTACGCTAGATCTCAGTCGACCAGCTCCCCAGGGAGGAGGCGTGTGTGACTCTGCCGTTCTCGCTGTATTTGCTCGGCGCGTATAATGCCCGACAGAAGGGATCACCTTGAAAAGGCAGGAGGATCTCACAGAAGTTGAGGAAGTAGCAATCCGCGTTCGTGTGGAGCGCCTCAAGGGTGGTCGCTATCTGGGAACAAGCCGGGGTGTCCCGGGCTTAGTAGCTGAGGGCCGCAGCATTGCCGAGACCGTTGAGATTGCCCAAGGACTTGCGCGAAAAATTGTTGAATCTCGCCTAGAGCACGGCGATCCATTGCCACGCGTATTTGGCAAAAAGCATCGTCCAAATCGAGAATTCCGTGTCCCCGTCTCCGTGACCTGATGGGACGCCTAGCAGGGTTTTCCAGACAGGAGGTCTGGAGTCATCCATGACCTCGCTGCGCGCTGAATATGTTGAAGACAGGATTAGGCAGGAGTGTTATTCAGAAACCATTGAACGGCGAAAAGTTAAACACCAGCCGTCTGGCAAGTATGGGGAAAATCATGGGGACCCGGTGCATTTCTCGAGTCATCAATCTGGGAAAATTCGAACCGCGGATGACGCTCTTGGGTCACTCGGCTCCAATCACTTTGAGAGCCTCCCGGGCCACGGATCCACTACTCGATAATTCCGTGTTTGTTGCTACGCCCATGCCGGCTCGGACGTCCTGCAACACATTGCGCCCTACCATCGCGACCAGGCTAGGCGTCTGCCTTAACCAAGGCAGCAAACTCTCGCGCCGTGACGATCCGCGTGGACTTATGGTTGGCGAGCACCAGCAACCCGCTTTTGTCGCCGGTCACGAGATAATCCGCCTTGCCGGCTTCCGCCAAGGCCAGTAAGAAGTTGTCGCCGGCGTCAGGCGAGCGTTTCACGCGCGGCAATTCACCAACCTCCTCGGCCAGCTTTTTGATCTGGTTGACCAGCCGACCTGCCTTGTAAGGTTTGATGAGATCGGCGACTCGCGGCTTTTGTAGAGTGGCACGCAATTCGTCGAGGTGCTCCGTGCAGGTCAGGAGAGTGAATTTGCCCTGTTCCCAGGCGTTGTAGATTGCCGCGGGGTTGCCAGCCGACACGATAAGGGCGGAGACGAGAATATTGGTGTCCAGCACCACGCGCATCAGGTCTTGCTAGCCTTGCTCGCCTTCCTTTTGGTGCGCCGTTCGGCACGGGCCTGCTGGACAGCAGTATCGATGATCGCCTGCAGTTCGTCCGGGTCGGCAGAGGCGTTGCGTGATTTGATCGTCTGCACGGTGCGATTGAAGATACGCCAGCGGACAGCCTCCTCGATGAACTTCGAGAGGTCGCCTTTTTTCATTCCCTGTGCACCGAGATAAGTGCGCAAGGTGAGGTCGATTTCCTTGGAAACCTTGACGTTCCAGCGGACAGCTTCTTCCATATAGCACCTATACATACAAGCAGATAAACACTTATGTGTCCATTGTAGGCCTGAACCCGACGGGAGGGAAGCCAAATTGCACCGCACTCGGGGCAGGACAAACTTCTCCTCCGCACCATCCCACGCCAAGACAGACCGCCCGGAAGCAGAGAATCTTCCTTCTGGAGCGCCAAATCTCAGAGTCAACTGGTCCTGACATGGACTGATGGCTTCGTGGGTGTCAGTTTGGATCTTGCGAAAAACGTCATGACTTACCGTGTTTTATAACGCACCTCAGTTCCATCGATTGCTCCGCTACGAAGCGAGCCTGGAACGGAGTTTCGAATTCGTTGGGTCAGGGGTCATCGAGGCGGGCGGTAGAACGATCCGTGGGCAACGACTCAAGCGCTCGGGGATGCATTGGACCGTTCGCGGCGCTACCGCCATCATCGCGCTGGGTTGTTACCGGGTGTTTGGAGTGCACACCCGTACACACCGGTGCACACCTGATTGACCTTCTAGTACCACTTGAGCTTATAACCTGTTACAAGTTGACTCGGTTGCTCCGGGCCCCTGTACTGCCAAGAGCTGGGAGCGGTCCCGTGTCCTCGATTTCGACGAACCGCTATCACCCCTGTGTGCAAAGGCCATGCGCGAGGGAGATCTTTACCTACGCGCAGAATACTTCTTGTTGTCTGGCCCACGTCTCTCGCCAGAGAAGGAGATCCCGTCCATGGTGCGAAACCTGAGATGCCGCTGTCTGTTTGTCAGCGTTCTGGCTTTTCTTTTTGCGTTGCGGACCACACGCGTTTCCGCACAAGGGGTGCAGAAAGCGCCGAGAATCATTTTTGCAGGTAACAACGATACTTCGCCGCCCTTTCGAGAGATGCCTGTGGGCCGTGAGGACCGCGCGAAGCCGCTGGCTCACCGGAGGCCTGGGCGGCCGCACGTGGACGGTCACCCGGACGTTGTGCTGCAAAGCAGCACAGAACCGCAGGTGAGCACGACGAACGGGCTGAACTTCGGCGGCATTGGCTCAACCGGGTTTGCTCCTCCGGACGCGAATGCCTCGGTGGGGGCCACCCAAGTGGTGGAAACAGTGAACCTTTCCTACCAGGTCTTTGATAAGTCCACTGGGGCATCCATCTTTGGCCCCGTTTCCATCGGCAATCTTTGGACCGGGTATGGCGGGGTGTGTGAGACGGGCAACCTCAGCGATCCTGTGGTGCTGTATGACAAAGCGGCCGGGCGTTGGGTAATCGGCATTGTGGCGTTCGACTCGACGTTTAGTAATAATGCGGAGTGCGTCGCCGTTTCGACCACTTCCGACGCGACGGGGAGCTTCAATCGCTACGGGTTTTTGTTTGGTAGCGACCTGAACGACTACACCAAGCTGTCTGTGTGGCCGGACGGATACTATTTGTCGGCCAATATCTTTCCGTTTGGCACGTTTTTCGCTGGGCCGGCAGCTTGCGCGCTGGATCGCACGGCTATGCTCGCGGGAAATACCGCTACTGGGCTGTGCTTCCAGTTGGGAACGAGCGATGCGAGCTTGCTGCCGTCAGACTCGGACGGTTCCACGGCGCCACCCGCGGGTTCACCCAACTTCTTCCTGGAACTGGGCACTTCGAACACGCTCAATCTCTACAAGTTTCACGTTGATTTCGCCAATTCGAACAATACCACCCTCACCGGACCCATTGCCATTTCCGTACCTGCGTATACCGACGCCTGCGGCGGGTCAGGAGGAACTTGCATACCGCAACCCGGGACGGCGCAACAACTCGACTCGCTCGGGGAGCGGCTGATGTTCCGAGTGGCGTATCGCAATTTCGGCAGCCACGAGTCGTTGGTGACTTCGTTACCGGCTCGAGCGGGAGCACGCACTCCACGACCGTGACTTTGATTGTGAACTCGGCGAGTTCGCAGGATTTCTCCGTCTCGGCCTCTCCGTCTTCGCGAACGGTCACGGCGGCTAACAGCACTATAATAGTTACACCGCGACGCTGGCTTCCTCGGGAGGCTTTACCGGCAGCGTGAGTTTGAGCGTGAGCGGGCTCCCCTCGGGCGCCAACGCCACGTTCAGCACGAATCCGATTAGCGACGGCTCGGGGACCAGCACGATGAGCGTCACCACAAGTGGGAGCACGCCCGCAGGAAACTATACGCTCAAGATTACCGGAACCAGCGGAAGCATCACCCACTCCACGACGGTCACTTTGGTTGTGAACTCCTTCTCGATATCGGCTACTCCGCCTTCGCAAACGGTCACGCGAGGCAACAGCACTGCCTACACGGTGACCGTAACGGCGGTCAACGGCTTCAACGGGTCGGTGACGTTCCGGGTTCGCGGGTTACCGTCTAATTCCACCGCCAGTTTCAATCCCAGCTCGGTAACCGGTCAGGGAACATCCACACTCACGATCAGCACCAACTCGTCGACTTCAACCGGCACCTTCTCCTTGAGGATCAGGGGAACTAGCGGCAGCGTGACTCATAGCACGACAGTGCAGCTAGTCGTTCAGTAGATGGGCTCTGCTCCCACCGAGGTCCGCGTCGGGGCTCATCCCGGCGACTGAGACCAGCTATGGAGTTCGCCGATTGATCAGGTGATCGTACAGGGCTTACGATTCCGAACTCGTGCCCCTAATTAAACCCGATTGTTTTCCATTTCCCATCTTTCCCATGCTGGGAGCCTCCGTCTCGTTCCGGATGGGCCGAACCTTAGAGCAGTCTTCTAATCCGGCGCTCCACGCCCTTTGGAACGTCGAACAGGCTAAGTTGCCCCTTAGCTTTTACGGGCGACATCCGACGCGGCTTCTTTAGAACCCATGACAGGTTGTGGGGGAACCAGCCGTAGCCCGCCCGTCTCTTCTTGAGCCGCCTAGTGTTATGTCCGACAAATAAGAGTACAAGTCAATGTTTCGCTTTCCGCCTGCGTGGTAGAGTGCAACCCGGCTGAATCTTTTCCAAAGTCTGCCGACAGCGGGAAAGCTTTTCTACGATCGATTCCACTGTGGCGGTCCAGACGAAAGGTTTCGGCTTCTCGTTCCAAGCCGCCAGGAATTCCTCAATTGCTTTCTGGAGATCTTCCACGCTGCCAAACGAGCCGCGGCGAATGCGCTTGCGGGTTAACTCGGCAAACCAGCGCTCCACCAGGTTCAACCAACTGGAACTGGTAGGCACAAAGTGACACACAAAACGAGCGTGGCGCTTCAGCCAGGCTCGAACCCGGGGCTCCTTGTGGGTGCCATAGTTGTCCATCACCAAGTGCAGGGGGATCTCTCCAGGAAACTCTTGGTCCAGGCGCCGCAGAAATTTCAAGAATTCTTGGTGCCGATGTCGGGCGTAGCACTGCCCAATCACTTTGCCTTGGAGGACTTCCAGAGCGGCGAATAGCGTAGTGGTTCCGTTGCGTTTGTAGTCGTGCGTCATCGTCCCGCAGCGACCCTTTTTCATGGGCAGGCCCGGCTGGGTGCGATCCAGCGCTTGAATTTGGCTCTTTTCGTCCACGCACAGCACGATCGCCTGTTGCGGCGGATTCAGATAGAGGCCCACCACATCGGTCAACTTCTCCAGAAACTTGGCATCCCGCGACAACTTGAAGGTCTTGACCCGATGGTGTTTGAGATTGTGACTCTGCCAGATGTTGTTGACGGTGGACTTACTGACTCCCTGGTGGGCGGCCATGAGTCGGCAACTCCACTGCGTCATGCCCTTGGGCTTGGTGCGCAGCGTGGCGTCCACAATGGCTTGGACCTTCTCCGGCCCAAAGGTCGGTTTGCGGCGCCGTGGCATACGCCGCATTGGCTCAGATAAATGCCTTTGGGACTGTTTTCCCCCGTGTTGGGGATTCGCCAAGGTCGGCGCTCTTGGGATTAAAAGGGTCCCTTCCCGAGGTTGCGATAACTCTCCGGCGGTCCGAGATAACTTTCTTTCCGTCCGCCCAGATCGACCACCAGTTTTTGCAGCACGACGCCAGGATCCACCATCCAAATCTTGAGGGTGTGATAACCCGGTTTCTCGAGGGTCGTTGTGAAGGTCGCAATGCGAACGCTGTCTTTGACGGCCTCGGCCCAATCTTGCAGGGAGTTGTGGGCCAGGATGTCGATCATCTGGGGCGGTTGATCGTCAAACGATAGGGCAAAGCGCAAGCCACGTCCCGGAACGAAATTCAAAGTCGGCGCCACGATGGCATGGACCGTGACCTTACCCGCATCGAACAAAAACATGCGGTATTCGAGGGATGCGGCGTCGGCGGGAGGGTTCGCACTGGCCGCGGTGACGGGAAAGATGGTCATGGAAGAATCGGTTCGACCGTAATCGGGGATCTTCTCCCAATGGACCGGACCAGCGCCGTGCCTGGCGGAGTAGTGCTCCGCTTCCATGGAAACGTAGCCATCCGCTTCGACGAATCCGTTTAAGGAATTCCTTGTCGGGTTGGCGGGATTGAAAGCGCGGATCCCCACGCTTACCTGCTGATCGTCGTGATCCCGCGAAATGGCGATTGCGCCGCCCGAAGTACCTTCGGGAACCTTGCTCCAATCGATGCGGACGCGAACGCGCGTTTCTTTTTCGATTTGACCTTGCTTAGTGTCCACCAGGATCCAGGGAGCACTGGCGGTAATCGAGTAGGAAAAAGACGAGCGGCCGCGGTTGAAGATGTCCACAAATCGAACTTGCTGGTTGAAGGCGTCGAATTCCGGAAGAGTGGGTTGACCTGAGGCTCCGGGCCAGGCACCCGCAGAGCCCTCAACGGCAACTGCCATTTCCGCCGCTTTGGGCACGCTGAGTTCTTTCACTTCGGGCATGACGTTGACAGGCGGATCGCGCCAAGAGGTGTAGCCAATGTGAGTCTGGTCCATCATGTGATCCCATTTGCCGTGGGCCAGCGCATGGTTGTAGTAGCTGGAGAGGTCGGCGTCGGTCTGGGACAAGGCGCGGGCATTGGAAGCCAGATCGTTTGTGGAAGCGCGCCCCTCGGCGGCGTATAAGCGATTGCGCCCTACCGCGAGGTAAAGTTCGGTGAGATTCGCGCAAGCTTTGGTGGGATAGAGAACCAATTCGTAGAAGGCGTCGCGGGCATTCTCAGGCAGCGTTTTGTAAATGGATTCGGCTTGCTCGGCGATCGAGCGGAAGTCCGCGAGCACGGTGTCCGCCTCATGATAGTTGACAAGGCTGAACGTCGTGGGTTCGAGAAACTCGGGCTTACGCCGTCCGTTGTACTTCGTGTATTTGGAAATGATGTTGGCAATTTCCGCAGCGTGCTCCGGGCCAAATTCACGCGCCGCCCAAAGCTGGCCAAAGTCCGCGAGATTATTCTGGTTCCAGCGGTCGGGATTCCACGCCAGGGTTAAAAAGAAGTCCATGGGAAACTCCATCGGCTTCAGGTCGCCAACGTTCACAATCCAAATGCGGTCCGCCCCATAGCGATAAGCAAGATTCATCTGCTCCCAGACTTTAGTGATGGGAATGGTGTTGAGCCACTTGTACGAGCGCGGGTCGCCGACATAGTCGAAATGGTAGTAGATTCCGGCGCCGCCGCTTCGTTTGCGTTCGTCCGCGGTTGGAACGCGGCGAACATTGCCCCAGTTGTCGTCGGACCAGAGCAGGGTGACGTCGTCTGGAACACGCATACCCTTTTCGTAGTATTCCTGCACTTCTTTGTACAGCGCCCAGTCCTGGGGAATCTTGGAAAGATCGGGATTCATGTGCTCCGCCAGGATTTTCCGTTGGTCGGCGACAATCCTTTCCAGAAGCTCGATGTTGGCGGTCGGCGACATGGGAAGGTCGCCATCGCCGCGCATCCCAAGCGTGATGATGCTTTCGTAGTTTTTGTTGCGGTCGATCCCTTCTTCCCAGAAGTGCCCGAGCGTGTCTGCATTTTTCGAGTAGTCCCAAGGACCTGTGCCGTGGCGCTTCCACTCCTGCTGGGCGCGAAGCATCGGCTCATGGTGGGAAGTTCCCATCACGATGCCATCTTCGTCGGCGAGCTTCGGGTTCAATGGATCATCCTCGTTGAAAGCGTTGTTCCACATGGCGGGCCAGAGATAATTGCCCTTGAGACGGAGGATGAGCTCGAAGACTTTTTCGTAAAAGAAGTGATTGTAGTTGCCGTACTTTTCCTTCACCCATCCAGTGAGGGATGGCGCTTCGTCGTTCAGGAAAATGCCGCGATACTTGACGGCAGGCGGCCCCTGCGCATGGATCCCCGGCTTCACAAAAAGAGTGTCGCGATGCTGGATGGGAACATCCGCCCACCAATACCAGGGCGAAACGCCGATCTGTTCGGAGAGGTCATAAATGCCGTAGGTGGTGCCGCGTTTGTCGCTTCCGGCAATGACAAGGGCTTGGTCGATTCCAGGCAGAGGTTGTGGAACGACCTGCGTGAGAAAAGATTCCCATTTGCCGGAGATTGGCTTGAAGTCGATTTTCCCACTGCGGGATACTTCGTCCAAGGCCGAGCTCTTTCCGATGGTTCCAATGAGGATGACGTTGGGTCCAGCGCAATGGGGATTTCGGACCAACGAAGAAGTGCGGCCCGTAACGCGCCCAATGTCTTCGCGCAAGTCATTCGCGGCGCGAAGAACGCCGGGATAATCATTGGGATCAACGCAAATTGTGGCAAGCGAGGTGCCGTCGGCAATGGGAAAGCTGCCCTCGCGGGCAGTGCTCTCGACGTACTGCTCCTGGCCGATGGCAAAAGCGCTGGGCGGAAAAAGAAAGAAATACAACATCGCTACAAGAGCCCACCTACGATAAAGGTTGAGGCTGATGTTCAGCGAGTTCTGGTGGGTTCCCGCGCCTTCCAGGGGGGAGCATCGAGCGACCGGGAGGACGGTAGGAACGGTTCGAATGGCGGCTTCGTGAGGCAAGGACATCTGCGAAAATGTTCAGTCGTAGTTACTTAGACCAAAATCGGAAGTCATATCGTCTGCGGCTCTGGAACGTGTACCGCCGGAATCCTGCCTCTCAAGAAAGAAATCCAAATTCCCCAGCATGATCAGGTGCGGCGCCAGAGTGATGCGCAAGGCTGGGCATCGGCCATAAACGAGAAACTCCTGCAAGACACGAAACGCCAGCCTGCCTTGCGTGTGGGGCCGCTGGTAGATCGTCGCGGCTACTTTGCCGCCGCGAATTTGTTCGATAAGCGCAGGGAACAAGTCCGTAGCGATAATCGTGAGGCGGTCCAGCACATGAGCGTCCTGTGCGGCCCGCACGACGGGCATTGAAGCTTCTGTGGTCACATAAATTCCGGCCAGGTCGGGATGGGAGGAGAACAGTTTGCTGCACTTGTCATAGGCTTCCGATTCCACGTCGTGATCCTCGAGCGGAGCAAGGAGGGATATCTCGGGGTGCAAGGACTTGAGTGTCTTTTGGAACCCGGCCAATTTTTCGGCGTGCTCGGTGATAGCCAAGGCGCTGAGTGTCATTGCGACTTTGCCCCTCCGATGCAGAAATCTCCCCATCAGGTCCGCGGCTAACGAGCCGCTCGCCATGGTGTCCACAGAAACCACCGCCGGTGTCCCGCGCATCGGTCGAAACGCAAACTAGGGGAATTTTGGACCGGGATGCGCGCCGCATGCGCGTACGCAGGCTGCGCGGATGGCTTGGAAACATGATGATGCCATCGGACTCCGCTGCCATGGCGGCTTCGAAGGCTTCTTTCTCGCCCTCTCCCAGGCTGGGAAACGTTCGGAATTGAATATCCGCTCCGTGCATGCCAAGGGCTGCAGCTTCCTCCTCGATGCCCCTGCGGACTTCGTCCCAGAAAGAACTCGTGCCTTTCAAGGTGTTAACGGAGACGCGAAATTCCTTCTTTTTCGAGAGCAGGCGGGCGGCCATGTTGGGCCGGTAGCCCATGTTCTTCGACATTTGCAGAACACGCGTCCTGGTCATGGAATTCACGCCAGGATGGTCATGCAAAGCCCGGTGCACCGTGCCGGTGGATATGCCCAGCGCGTCAGCGATGTCAAACAGGGTGACTCGGCAGCTCATGGGGATCGTTTCAGAGTTCGGCTCAGCCGGATCGCGGGCGGAGGTTGCAACGAGCAGCCCCTGTTCGGGCTTTGGGGCTGGGCCCGCAACAGGCAAGTTCTTAGAAGCTCCGTAAACGATTGCGGTGGTTACTTTAGGTCAGAAAGAGAAGGGGAGCAAGGAAATTGTCGCGAACTCGCTGCTGTTCACGTTGGATCTTGACCAGAGAGATCCGCCTCCAGCCTAAATTGAAGCCCCAAGATGCTGATGATGTGGATCGGGGCCGTTAGGGAGTGGAGCGAGTGGAGCAGCGGGTTCTTGAATCTCCCCGTATGTGAGTGCACAATCACTGCGCAAAAAGACGTAAGCGTTTACGGGTGGGCACTCGATTCTGGACCATGAACGCCGCCGCTTGCGCCACTTTTTGTGTTCCTCTCATTCTTCTGAGCGAAAGTAGTCTCAAAGCTATGATTTTGGACATCTGCTGTGTTCGTGGGCCACGGCAAAAGGCGCTGTTTCGGGGTCTGAAGGTTTTTCTTTTCTGCCTCTGTGCCGGCGCTGGTTTTCCTGGAACCGTTTATGCGCAATGGAATACCCTGAATCCAGTTGTGGGCCTGCAAAAAGAGCCCAACGGAGTGCATCTGGCGCTTGAGAAAGGCGTGATGAGGATCCAGATCTGTTCCGACTCCATTCTTCGCGTGCGATATTCCCCGACAGAATCCGTGCCCGCCCACCCGGACCTGGTGGTGATCAAGGACGATTGGCCGGCCACGAAGTGGGAGCTGCAACCTTCCGATGACCACGTGGTACTGGCCACGTCACAAATCAAAGCAGTCATTGCACGCAAAGACAGCAGCATCACGTTTCAGGATTCCAGCGGCAAGACGTTGTTCCAGCAAACGGAAGTTACGATGATGCCCGTCGTCGTCAATGGCGAGCCGACCTACCATATCGAGCTTTTCTCGAAGCTGTGGGGTTCCTACGAATCCTTCTACGGGCTCGGGCAACATCAGGCGGGCGTCTGGAATTATCGCGGCGAAGCTGTGGATATTTCGCAGGACAACACCAACATTAGCATTCCTTTCTTTTTGTCCAGCAATGGATATGGAGTCTTCTGGAACAATGCTTCGCGGAGCCGCTTCAACAACCGTTTTCTCAGCGCCCTTTATCTCAGCTCGGAAGTGGCCGATGAGATGGACTACTACTTTCTCTACGGACCGGAATTCGACCGAATCATCGCCGGCTACCGCGCACTCACAGGGGCTCCGCCGCTCTTTGGCAAGTGGGCTTATGGCTTCTGGCAGTGCAAAAACAAATACAACACGCAGGAAGAACTGCTCGGCGTAGCGCACAAATACCGAGAGCTACACATTCCTGTGGACAACATCGTGCAGGACTGGTTCTGGTGGATCACCATGGGCGAGCCGGTGTTTGACAAGGCGCGCTATCCCGATCCTCCCGGGATGGTCGAGGATCTCCACAAAAACAATTTTCATTTGATGATTTCCGTGTGGCCGTACTTCCGCCCTGGGTCGAGAACTTACGACGACATGGACCAGCGCGGATATTTCCTTGATCGGACAAAAGTGCCGTCGTTTCATCCTGCGCGCATGGCCTTGTACGACGCATTTAATCCGGAAGCAAGGAAATATTATTGGAATCTGATGGACCAAGCGCTCTTCAAGATAGGCGTGGACGCCTGGTGGCTGGACACCACGGAACCAGAGACCGAGGATCGCGAGACGAACATTTTGGTGACCAACAAGACCTACCTGGGAAACGGCGCGAGATACGCAAATGCGTTTCCGCTGATGACCACAACCGCTGTTTATCAGGGCCAGCGCAGCGAGTCGGACAAGAAGCGCGTGTTCATTCTTTCACGCTCGGCATTTGCCGGTGCGCAGCGCAATGCGGCCGCGGTGTGGTCGGGGGACGTAAATTCGGACTGGGTGTTTTTCAAGAAGCAGGTTCCCGCCGGCCTCAACTATTCGATTTCCGGGCTGCCGAATTGGACCACAGATATTGGCGGATTTGTTTCCGGCAATCCGGACGATCCGGAATATCGTGAGTTATTCATCCGCTGGTTTCAGTTTGGCACGTTCAATCCGATTTTGCGGGTGCACGGAACGCGCTCTACGAACCAGAACGAATTGTGGTCGTATGGAGCAGAAGCTCAGAAGATCCTGACCAGCTACGACACGTTGCGCTATCGCTTGCTCCCCTACATCTATTCGCTTGCCTGGATGACCACCAGCCAGGGCTACACGCCGATGCGCGGATTGATTATGGATTTTCGCGCAGATGAGCACTCGGCCACAATCGACGACCAGTTCATGTTTGGTCCGGCGTTTCTCGTGAATCCCGTTACGGATCCTGCCGTCAATTCCAGGCGAGTCTATCTGCCGAAAGCGAAGTGGTACGACTTTTGGAGCGGCAGCTCTCTCGAAGGTCCGCGCACCAGCGATGCGGCAGCTCCCATCGATAAGCTTCCTCTGTTTGTGCGCGCGGGTTCCATCGTGCCGATGGGGCCGGACAAGGAATGGTCCAGCGAAAAGCCGGAAGATCCCATCGAGTTGCGCATCTATCGCGGAGCGGATGGAGACTTCACGCTCTATGAAGACGAAAACGACGGCTATAACTACGAGAAGGGAATGCACGCCACGATCCCATTTCACTGGGACGACGCGAGGCAGACATTGACTATCGGCGAGCGCAAAGGAGCGTTCCCGGGAATGCTGACCGAGCGCCGCTTTCAAATCGTGTTTGTCCGCGAGAACCACGGCGCTGGCCCATCGGCGGACAGCAAGCCAGACAAAGTGGTGCCTTACTCGGGCAAGCAAACGCGCGTGACGCCCTAGCGTGAGTTTACGGAGCAACTCGGCTGACTGACGACTAAGCTCAGAAGTGAGGAAGAGCGTGCTCTGCCACGAGGGGCTCTCTCGCGGCTGGTCTGCCAATGGCTGAATTCTCGTCGCGCTTTTGGATGGTAAGGCGCTGCTGGCCGGAGAACTGGCGTTGATCGCCGGCATTTCAGCACAATCGGCGAGTGCCCACCTTTCGAAACTTGTGGCTGGCGGACTCCTCCATGTTCACACCGAAGGGCGGCACCGCTATTCCGGGATTGCGAGCCCGGAAGTGGGACAGGCGCACGAGGCGCCCAGTGCTATCTCGACAAGACCCCGCCCAATCGGGATTCCTCCCAGGCCGGAAGCGACAGCCCTCCGGAGGGCGCGGTCCTGTTACGATCACTTCGCCGGACGCATCGCAGTGGAATTGCGTAAGGCGCTCGAGTCATCAAAGATCATTGCGCCTCGCAGCGACAAGGACTATGAAGTCTGCCGCCGAGGCGAACGATGGTTTTCGAATTTGGGCATCGAGGTTGCCCGGCTGAGGCGCTCTCGCCGGTCCTTTGCGCGCCAGTGCCTGGCAGGCGCCTTAGGCGCGGCACTCTACTTCCGCTTGCGCGCTTTGGGATGGATTGCCCAGTTGCCAAAGACGCGGGCCGTTCGCGTCACTCATCTAGCTCAGCGCGAGCTGCAGAAGCGTTTCGGCATTACGGTCTAGCGTCCCAAGACATGGCGAAGAAAATCAAACTCAACATCTTCAACGACGTGAAGGAGGCCCTTCACGACGCAGCCGAAGGTACGACAACCGGATTCGTTGTCGTCGGTGGGCTATGCATGACGCCGTTGGGGCCCTGGAGATAGTTTGCTAGGCCTTGATAGAGGCCCTCGGCCAGACGCTCACAGTACTCGCCTTTCCTCAAGAGCTGCTCGTCCGATGGATTGCTCGGAAAAGCGATTTCGGCGAGCACGGAAGGCATATTTGCTCCGGCTAACACCACAAAGGGCGCGCGGCGCACGCGACGGCTCTCGAGCCCACTCCCGGAGTGCTGGACGAACCGGTTGAGAGACTCTTGAAGGTCTTCGGCAAGCATTCTTGATTCCTCAATTTTTTCTCCGAGCCCAGTCTTCTTCATCCGCTCGAGCCTGTCCGGTCCTTGAGCGGTTGCGTTCTCGCGTGCGGCGAGTTCCATCACCTCCGTGCTTCCTGCCAAGTCCAAGTAATAAGTCTCGATGCCTCGGGCTGCGGGATAGGGGCTTGAGTTCGCATGAATCGACAAGAAGAGGTCAGCCTTTATATCGTTGGCGATATAAGTGCGCTCTTCGAGAGGGATAAACGTATCATTCGTTCGTGTGAATATGACTTCCACGCTGGGGAGCCGCTGCTTTATAATCCGCCCGAGCCGCAACGCGATGTCCATGCAAAGATCCTTCTCCTTTAAGCCCGCGGGTCCAGTAGTGCCTGTGTCCCGGCCGCCGTGACCCGGATCAATCACGATGCGTACGATCTTTCCTTCGCGTGTGCGCGTCACGAAGGGCCGTGTAGGTGACACATTCGTCGCAAGAGGGCTGGTAACGAGTGTTGAGCCGGCGGCTAGGGCGCTCGACGGTGGGCTCGGTAGAGGCGCTCCAACAGGTGCTCCTACCGCTCCCCCCGAGACTTGAAATTCCCGCCGCAGCCCGCCTCTGAAAGAAAAGAGTAAAAGAGCCGCGAGCGCTGCACCGACAGTCAAAGCGCCAACGGTCTTGCTGCGCCAGCGTGCACTGGAAATCTCCGGATGAGAAATCACGGCGGCCGTGCGCTGCAGTGCAGGAGTTTGCAATCGAACCGACTGGGACGTTTTCTGGGAAAGGGAGCTCGTGTCAGAGTGAGCGGCGTTATGACCCGCTATATTGGAAGCGGGTTGTTTTTGCTCCGAAATGTTACCCTTCGCGGTGTAGGGGTCAGATTGCGCCTTCTGTGGCGCTTGCGTGTGACCGAGTTGCGGCACCGGATCTGGCGGAGTTTCGGCAAACTCGATCACAATCTCCTCTATGTCTTGGGAGCTGACTTGCGTGCTATCCCGATTGGCCCTGAACATGCCTGAAT
>Ga0209473_1000489_pt1 | contig 23916 bp, 23 predicted proteins | sample GraSoiAngelo_133_FD_185890 | JGI IMG/M metagenome (GOLD analysis project Ga0209473, IMG submission 185890) | Grasslands soil microbial communities from the Angelo Coastal Reserve, California, USA - 14_0929_05_20cm (SPAdes) (version 2) | ecosystem: Environmental > Terrestrial > Soil > Grasslands ...
AGGAGTTGATCGCGGTGCGCGATCCTTTTGGCTGGCGCCCGCTCGTTCTCGGAAAACTCGATGGCGCTTACATTCTCGCTTCAGAAACGTGCGCGCTCGATCTCATCCACGCTGAATTTGTTCGCGACATCGAGCCCGGCGAAGTGCTAATCATAAACGAGAACGGCTTGCGCTCGGAACGGCCGTTCCGAGACGAACAACCGGCTTTCTGCATGTTCGAATACGTTTATTTTGCGCGACCCGACAGCATCATCGGCGGGATGAATGTCGGCAAAGTCCGTACCGAGATGGGACGCGAGCTGGCGCGAAGGTTTCCGGTGGAAGCGGATATCGTAGTGCCGGTACCGGACTCGGGAAATTACGCCGCGCTCGGTTTTGCCGAGGAATTAAAGATCCCGTATCAGCACGCCTTTGTCCGGAATCACTATATTGGCCGGACGTTTTTGCAGCCGAGCCAGCTCATTCGCGACTTCGATGTGCGGGTGAAATTAAACCTGATCAAGGAAATGGTGGAAGGGAAACGAGTTGTGGTGGTGGACGATTCGATTGTGCGTGGCACCACCGCGCGCGCGCGCATCGTTAACTTGCGAGAAGCGGGCGCGAGAGAGGTGCACTTGCGGGTGAGTTGTCCGCCGCATCGTTTCGCCTGTCATTACGGAATCGATTTTCCCGATCCGGAAAAGCTAATTGCTAACCAGATGTCGATGGAAAAAATCTGCGAGTATCTCAATGTCGATAGTCTCGGCTATCTCGACATCGAGGGAATGGTCAAGGCTACCGGCCGGCCGGCCAACTCATTTTGCCTCGCTTGTTTTAACGGGAATTATCCCCTGCCCGTCGATCCTGCGTTGGACAAGTTCATCATGGAAAAGCGGGAACAACGTGCGCGTGCTCTCGCCGAGGAAAGGGACGGTCAGCCGACTTTGTTTGCAGAGTTGAAATGAAGGGCGAGTGACCTCAATCGCCTTTTTTGTCATTCCGAGCATAGTCGAGGAATCTCTAACTATCGATGCCGCGAGGCTATAATTTTTGAGCTTATGTTTGGCGAAAATTATTCTCGAAAATAGTTAGAGATGTCTCGACTTCGCTCGACATGACAAAGAAAAAGGCTTACGCGCGCGCCGGCGTCGATGTTGATCTCGGCAACAGACTAAAGCGTCGAATTCAATCGCTCGTGCGCAAAACGCACGGCCCGCAGGTTCTGGGAAAAATCGGAGGGTTCGGTGGCTTATTCGCGCCGAATCTCCGCGGGATGCGTAAACCGGTGCTGGTCGCGAGCGTCGACGGCGTCGGCACCAAGTTGAAAATCGCCTTCGCCGCGAACAAACACGACACCGTCGGTGCCGATTTGGTGAATCACTGTGTCAATGACATCGCCGTTCTCGGCGCACGGCCGCTTTTTTTTCTCGACTATATCGGCGCGGAAAAGTTGGAGCCGCGCGTTTTCTCGGAGTTGCTGGGTGGATTTGCCAAGGCCTGTCGCGCGGCTAGTTGCGCGCTCATCGGCGGTGAAACCGCGCAAATGCCGGGAATGTATCAACGGGGGGAGTACGATCTGGCAGGTTGCATCGTTGGCGTGGTCGATCGCGGCGAGATCATCAACGGAAGCAGGGTCAGAGTTGGCGATGTGGTTCTCGGACTCTCGTCGAACGGATTGCACACCAATGGTTATTCGCTCGCGCGCAAAATCCTGTTTGAAAGATTGAAGCTCAAGCTTTCGTCGCGAATTCCGGGGGTTCGGGGAACGCTGGGCGAAGAGTTATTGCGCGTGCACAGAAATTATCAGCCGCTGCTGGCGAAAGTGCCGCGCCGAATGATTCATGGCCTCGCGCATATCACCGGCGGCGGATTAATCGACAATCTTCCGCGTATCCTGCCAAACAATTGCGATGCCGCGATCGATACTCGCAGCTGGCGTGTTCCTGAAATTTTCAATTTCATCGGCAGAAAAGGAAATGTTGATCGCACGGAAATGTATCAAGTTTTCAATATGGGAATCGGTATGGTCGCAATCGTCAACCAGCGCGATGTTGCCGCCGCGAAGAAAATGTTGCGCGCAAAAGTGATCGGTCGGATTGAGCGCGGCACCGGGAAAACCAAATTGTTGTAGAGGCGCTTGTGCTAAGCGCCTGTGAATTTTCGGGTCGGATCGGAGAATCCCGTAGCGCTACCTTCAGGATTCCATGGCGGGATCCCTCGGTCCGAGCCGGACTGGCATTTTTCGCTCGGGATGACCCAAGTTGGACCTAGGGATGACAACACGTTAGGTCGTGTCTAGGGTGACAACGATGGAAAAGCGCCGCCTTGGCCGAACAAATATGGATGTGACCGTGCTTGGTTTTGGCGGTGCGGGCATCGCCGGCGAGAGCCTGGAAAACATAGGGCGTGTGCTGAACAGCGCACTCGATGCCGGCATTAACGTCATCGACACGGCGGAATGCTACGAGGGCGGCGAGGAATCAATCGGCAACGCAATTAGCAAATGGCGCGATGAGTTTTTCCTCTTCACCAAATGCGGGCATCCGCGTGGGATCGGGAGTGCAGACTGGTCCGCCAGCTCAATTTTGGAAAGCATCGAACGCAGTTTGCGCCGTTTGCAAACGGACCGCATCGATCTCATTCAACTGCATGGATGTTCGGAAGCGGTCCTGAAAAAGGGCGAAGCGATTTCCGCGTTGGAGAAAGCGCGTGAGCGAGGCTGGGTGCGCTACCTCGGCTACAGCGGCGATGGTCATCCGGCGCGTTTCGCCGTGGAATCCGACGCCTTCGACGCGTTGCAAACCTCCATTAGCATCGCCGATCAAGAAGCGATATCACGGATTGCTCCGCTGACGCGCGCGCGAAATGTTGGCCTGATTGCAAAACGGCCGCTCGCCAATTTTGCATGGAAGACCGGACACAAGCCGATCAATTCCTATCATCACCAATATTACGAACGGTTGCGAAAACTGAATTTTGATTTTTTGCGCAATGACGAAGAGTCCATTGCCATCGCATTGCGTTTTGTCTTGAGCGTGCCGGGAGTGCATACTGCGATTGTCGGGACGACGAAACCGGAGCGCTGCCAGGAAAACGCGCGGCTCCTCGAATCACGCCCGCTGCCCCAAAACGAATACAACGCTATTCGGGAGCGCTGGGATGTGATCGCCCCTAAGACCTGGATCGGACAACCATGAAACAAAGAAAACTTGGACGCGGCGGACCGATTGTTTCCGCGGTCGGACTCGGCTGTATGGGCATGTCGGAATTTTATGGCCATCACGACGATGCGGAATCGCTTGCCACCATCGATCGCGCAATCGACCTAGGGATTACGTTCTTCGATACCGCCGACATTTATGGTCCGCACACGAATGAGCAATTGCTCGGACGCGGTATTCGCGGCAAACGCCATCGCGTTGTTATCGCGACAAAGTTCGGAATCCTGCGCGACCCGGATACGCCAGGGTTTCGCGGGATTAACGGGAAACCGGAGTATGTGAAGCAAGCTTGCGAAGCGAGCCTGCGCCGGCTCGGCATTGATTGCATCGACCTCTATTATCAACATCGGGTCGATCCGGAAACGCCGATCGAAGAAACCATAGGCGCGATGGCGGAGCTGGTTCGCTCCGGCAAGGTGCGTTATCTCGGTTTGTCCGAAGCCGGCGTCGATAGTATCCGACGCGCGCATGCGGTGCATCCCATTACTGCGTTGCAATCGGAATACTCACTCTGGACGCGCGATCCAGAAGAGGAAGTGTTCGGCGTTTGTCGCGAACTCGGCATCGGTTTTGTCCCTTATTCCCCGCTGGGGCGCGGATTCCTAACCGGCCAAATCAAAAACTTCGAAGACCTGGCAGAGAATGACTATAGGCGGACTGCCCCGAGGTTTCAGGGAGAAAATTTTCAGCGCAATCTGGATCTCGTTAGTCAGGTGAGCGAGATCGCGCGGGAAAAACGTTGCACTCCCGCGCAGCTCGCTCTCGCCTGGGTCCTAGCACAGGGCGAAGACGTCGTCCCAATTCCGGGAACGAAGCGGCGAAAATATTTGCGCGAAAATGTGGACGCGCTCGATGTGCTCTTGAATGCGGATGATCTCGAACGGATCAACGAAGTAGCACCGAAAAATGTCGCCGCCGGTTCGCGTTATCCGGAAGCGATGATGAAATTACTTGGGAAATAATCATATTTTCATCCCGCGCTGTCATTCCGGGATCGCCCTACGAGCCTGTTCCGCCCATCGGCAACATTGCGCTCGCCATGAACGCCTGCACAACTTCGTCGCGCTGGTTTTTCGTTACATTACGAATGCGAATGATGCCGTGACCCGGGCGCGACTTCGAACGCCGCGCCTCGAGAATTTCAATTTCCAGACGTAGGTCGTCGCCAGGCCGGACCGCGTTCGGCCATTTCAACTCATCGACACCCATTCCGATAATGCCACCAGCGACATCCATCGTATCGACAAACAACCGCATCGACACCGCCGCGGTATGCCAGCCACTCGCAGCCAATCCGCCAAACAATGTTTGCTCCGCTGCTTTGGGATCGAGATGAAATATTTGCGGATCAAACGCCCGCCCGAACTCCATAATCGCATCGGCTGTGACTCGATCAGTTGAGGAAATCAAACGGGTACCGGCTGGAAAATCTTTAAAGGCGCGCGACATCGCCTGAATCATCGAGGCATAGTCGCGCCTAGAACAAGACGGAAAACGTCGTTGCGGGAGCATTTCGCAAATCTCGTCTGCTTTTGCGAGTATTTCCTTAGTGGATAAAGGCTTCTTGTTTGGGAAGAGCGATCGCTCGCTGCCCTGGCTATGGATTCAAAAATAGTTTGTCCACATCCACATCGTGCACCAGCGCTCCGTGCGGGACGGCGTGGACGTCGTACAGCCGTTGGGTATAAGGGCTGCGAACCATTCCGACTCGCTCAGTTGGCGTTGCGACAGGGTAACCGCCGCGCGCGAATCTTTTCTGCCTGGCCGGATGTTCGCCGGGTTGCGGAACTAACTGAACCGAGACCGGATTCGGATAAAGCGAATTCCAGGCGCCAGTTCCAGCATCAACCGCGACCCCGACCCCGACCGTAGCAACATTCCCCGCCGTCGCGGCCGCGCCGGTCGTCGAGGCTTTGCTTCTAACAGTGACAGTTTGCGAGTAGTAGCCCGGTTTGCTCACCGTCACCTGAAAACTGTTCCGTCGCCGTTTCACAAACGTCGCCGGCGTTACTCCCCTCTCTCCGGTCGAGAGAGTCACGTCCGCCCCGGAAGGATTGCTGACCACCTTAAGGTCCTCGTGGACGCCGCGGATGACAGTGGCACAAGAACTCAGAGCCATCGCGATACCCAGCGCACCGATCATTTTTGTAAACATTGCGGCAACGTAGTGGGCCAGGTCTGCCTGGCAACGTCAAAGCCAGCAGGAGAAGGATCTTTTGCCATCCCAAAATCAAACGGCGTATAGTATGACACTGGAATTATCTGAGATCGGGGTGTCTATTGGTTTTTTTGAGAGGGTTTCGTAATCTGTTGCTCTTGCGCGTTAATTTCGATTCCGCAAATGTTTGATGATCTAATTCATCAATGCGGGATGCGTCCTTTTTCACTGCTTCGAGTGACAATGAACATCGAGCGCGGCAGCGAGCCGCTTTACCCACGCGCGCGCGCGCGATGCGTCAGCTTTGTCCCATCCTTGGTAGACGGTTGGAAAGGCAAATCTAAGACCGTTACTAAATCGGCGAGTGTGAAAAACAGAGCGCAAAGTTAACCTATCGGCGATAGCCATTTTTCAGTTCCCATAGCCGAAGTGCTGCAAGCAACAGCTTTTGAGTTTGGCCGATGGTCGGTCGCTTCCGGGCGGTCGAGATTAGCCGGACCCTATCCGGTGGATCATCAGGTGCAGCGGTTTTCCCCGTTACCTTGCCGGTTCTGCACTCGGTGGCCGCGTGATACTCGTCTGAACTCATTCGTGTTGGCAAGCCTGCCCTTTATAAATACGTATTTACTCGATTAATTGGATCTTTGATAAACAATAATATCAATAAACTCTAGAGGGGCCGCAGCCCGGCGCTACATTTTTGACTAGGATGATCTGACCATCTGCGCCGCGATGTGTCAGCTGTGCCTACTCAGCTTGGCCCGAGGTGGGCGGAGCAGCGCTTGGGCTGAGTTGCGTACCTCCCGAGGTTGACGAAGGCTGGCGTGGACGAATAATCAGCAAGTCCGGAATCCCTTTCGCCGGGCGGAAATAAAAACGCTACATTCGTGTCCGTTGCGACGCGCTATGGCGCGCTTTTAGCTGCGCGAAACACGTTCGTGAGGTTCGCAGTAATTTTCAGTAGAATCTTGCACGGGGCCGCCTTTGCAGCAGCTCTGTTGCTATTCACCGGACTCATCCTCGAGAAGGCGGCGGCGGCAACCACATTGACGTTGACCTGGCAGGCTAGCGCATCGAGCCCAAATATCGATGGCTATCGAGTCTACTACGGAACAAGCTCCGGAAACTATAGCCAGCATGTCGATGTCGTCGGCACGGCAACGAGGGCAACAGTCTCGAACGCTGCGGCTGGCAGCACGTATTACTATACCGTAGTGGCCTACAAAGGAAGTCTTGAGAGCGTTCGTTCGAACGAGGTCAAGAGCACTACTCCGGCAGCTTCACCAACGCCAACGCCAACCCCGACTCCGACTCCAAAGCCTTCACCAACGCCTACGCCAACTCCGACACCGACTCCAACACCAAAGCCTTCGGCAACGCCTACGCCAACTCCGACTCCAAAGCCTTCACCAACGCCAACGCCAACGCCAACGCCAACCGCGACTCCGACACCGACTCCGACACCTACGCCAACTCCAACGCCTACGCCTACGCCTACACCAACGCCGATTCCAATCGTAACGCCGCCACCTACTCCGACTCCAACTCCAACGCCTACGCCTACGCCAACTCCTACCGCCACTCCTACCCCCACTCCCACCGCCACTCCCACGCCAACCCCAGACGCGACAGTTACGCCGACGCCGACGCCAAAGAAGAAATATCCGAGGAGCCGTCATCGGCCTCCTTCGCCTACGCCAACTCCCTGATTACCTCGTCAACAGCTGACGCCATTGATGTACGGACCCAAGCTCAAACACCATGCTCAACAGAAACTCAGAACAGCAGAATTTTTACGCTTGGACTGACAGACGGACCCCTAAAGGAGTAGCCGAAGAGAAATAAGCCCGGTACTCTCGGCGACTTTAGCCGAGAGTACAGAGAGAGAAACCTAGTTAGACAACAGAGCATTCGCGAATGTGCGGCGGGCAATTGCCTCAGCGGCGCGACTCAATGTTTCGGCCTCCCGGACGAGCGAAATGCGGAAGAAACCCCGACCACCGTCACCGAACGCAACGCCGGGAGTCACGACAAGCCCCTCATCGCGGATCAGCGTCTTAACCCACGTCCAATCGTCTAAGCCAGCGGGCACCGGCAGCCAGAGATACATCGAGGCTGTAGGCGCTGAGATCTGCCATCCCGCACGGGCGAAGGACGCTATCATCGTGTCGCGGCGATGCTGATATTCCCGAACCGTAGGAGGCACGAGCTCGGTTCGATGATCCAGGGCGTACGATGCAGCGTGCTGTAGCGCGGTCGCTGTCCCATAACCCACGTTAGTTCGATACGTCGCAAGCGCGTCGATGGCATCGGTATTGCCGACGGCGAAGCCGATCCGCAATCCCGCCATGTTGAAGGTTTTTGAGCAAGAGTGGAACTCGATTGTTGTCTCGCACTCCGGATCCGCCTCAAGCGCACTCGGCGCAGGCTCGCCGCCATAACAAAGTTCACTGTAGGCAAGATCACTGATGAGTAAGACATTGTGCCGACGGGCGAAAGCTACCGCGCGATCATAGAACTCTCGCTCGACGCGTGCACCCGTCGGGTTGTTTGGATAGTTGATGATTAGTACGCGAGCGGCTTGTGCGTCTTGTTCCGGAATCGCGTCCAAATCAAGCACGAATCCGTTGTTTGCACGCATCGGAACCCAGCTGACCTCGGCGCCAACGAGCCAAACCGAGCGTGCGTATACGGGGTAGTAAATCTCGGGAATCAGTGCCACTTCACCAGGTCCGCAAAGTGCCATAACAATTTGGGCAAGCCCTTCCTTGGCGCCACTGAGCGCGAGTGCTTGGTGCAGCGGGTCGATCGCGACCCCGAAGCGGGATCGCATAAAGCGTCCGATCGAGTCTAAGTAGCGCGCAGCACCGCGGAAGTGTGGATAGCCGTGTGACTGCCTCCCACGGGCAGCTTCTGTGAGAGCGTTTGTGATGGCGGGCGAGATTGGCAAATCGGGACTGCCGATGCCCAGGTCGATTAGCCTCACGCCTTGCGCGCGCGCATCATTCTTGAGCCGGTCAAGCTCGGCAAATACGTAGGGCGGAAGATGCCGTAGAGCGGTGGTGGGGGAAAAAGTCCTTTTGGCGTTCATTATCCACAACAAAAATTGTCCGTCTCGTGCCGCGTTCGGCGATTCAGCCGAGTGCGAAATGAGCAGGCGCCGGGCCTAGCATGCGTGCTTAAATAGTAGCGAGAGCGACCGTTTCCGGCGCGGATGCAGCGTGTGCGTTGCGATCTGGCGCGCTGCTAACGGTAAAGCACTTAGGCCGCAGCCGACGCATCAGGCGAAACTTGTGATGTGGTATTTAATGTTTCGCCCCCCGCTGTATTTTGCCGCAATTCCAGAGGCGGAGCTCATGCAAGCATGCGCACGATTTAATATATCCGTCGAAACGTGGCGACGGCAGGAACGCGCGTTCGGCTTGCTCAGGGAAGTGTATGCAAAAGTGCCGCAATTCGCGGACAGCAGCCAACATTGACTCAATGTTTACGCAACAGTTTCAGGACTGGCAGTTAAGAACGACGATAAAGACCACTCCTACTAAGATTAGAGCCGGTGAGCCGTTGACTCGCAGCGTTTTTTCAGCCCTTGGGCGTAACCTTGTCGGTGAATGACTGCACCACGATCTTGTCGTCCCGCACAACGAAGGTGTCCGTGCCCATCTCGTACACATTATCGACAGTCTCCGCGCTCCACAGAAGTTTCCGAAAACTGTCGTCAAAAGCTAGCTGATTTGCGCGCGATTGGTCCGCAACAACTCTGGTTTTCATCCGATTCCGAGGGATTTGCGCGATTGCTGTTGAGCATTTGCGAGCGTTCACAATTCGGCAGAGCAGACGACTCTTAACCACGCTCGTTCCTAGGTAAATGGAACCGCCGCTACGGAATTCGCTACCGATTCAAGTGGGCTAAGAAAACTGCAACGGACGCACCAGACTTACACTTGCCCGCGGCCACTTTACTGGGATTTTGTAAACGTGGCGCCGCTTCGATTCCGTGAAAAATTGGCGCCCGTTCACCCTGATCAGCCCCGCGGGTGCGCGAAGATTGCAAACGTGGCCGTCGCGAAAATTGCGGGGAAGATTGCGCGACAGTAACGATCAATTTTCTTGGCCCGCTCCGTTTGCTTGTTGTTATCCAGGATTGTCGTCACCAAAACCTCAATCAGGGAAAAGAAGACAAGCAGCGTGCTCGTGAGAAAAAAGGCATCGAGGCGCGTCATGTAAGGCAGGCGCGGCAGTTGGCTATCAACCGCGAAACGGTAAGCAATCAGTGTAAGCATGGATGTAACTGCGATGCTGATCTGCGAGTTGGACGTGGCTGGATCAATCCAGAAAACGGCCCACGACATCATCACAATAAGAATGAGGGGAAGAATCACTTTCAAAATGTAATGCTCCACATTGCGGGAGGCGGTGAACTCGAAGACATAGCCCGCGTTTTTCCACGAAAGCGTTGGTTAGGCGCGGACGAGAGGTAAACGACGGCTTCGCTGCCCGGAGCCATGTAGAGTGACCGATTCCGACATTCCGGCGGCCTGCGGAATGCCAGCATCAATCCAGCTTTGTTCCGGAACGAACTTCACTTCGTCGGGTGTGTATCTCACGGCCGAGAGCCGCACCCGAAACGTTTGCTTGTCGAAGGGGAACGAGTTCAGATGCAAAGGCTGGGTGAAGGAACCAACAAAACGCTGGCGATAGACCACCGTGCCATCAGCGTCTACCTCGGCAGATTCCGGAAATTTCCGACTGACTGCGTTCGTCTCGTTCACGATTGCCACCCGCGGATGCCAAATCTGGTCGAGCGAGTAGTGTGCAACGCCACCGGCCGCATGAGCCAGCCGAGGATCGCTCCAGCGTAGAACGATAACGACATCAGCGCTGAAGTTCTGCTGCGCACTGTCAATATTATTGATGTCCACGACCCATATCGCGACAGAGACTTGAGTTGGGCCCGAGTCAGCGTTCGGTCGCTCGATTAAAGTGGGAGTTGCCGCACCGGCTGCCAGCTGGATCGAGGCGGAAAGGAGACCAGCTAGCAACAGAAGCCTTCTCAGCCGGCCGAATTGTACCCTGCGGCACGATGAAGTGCCGTTTCATTCGCAGCCGATTCATCGTTGTGAAGGGTCTCGTTCGCCTTCATTCGCGTTTGTTGCTGGTTAGTGCCTAAATGCCCATCAAAGCTACGTCACCGCCCGGGCCGCTTCCATTGTATTTAGAGGCTCGGGTGGCGCGCAGGCGAGCGTAAACACGACGAGTTTCTGCGCTTTCGTCGGGCCCCGGACTGATTACCGAGAACCATTAACTCGCGAAGTGTGTCCGCGGTGGCTGCAGCGTTTGGTTAAGCGGCAGTGTCGGGGGCGAGATCACCGAATGAAAACGACAAATACTAGGAACCGACTTTTTTGTTCACTCCTTTAGAGGCGTTCTCGATCAGCGTTGCAACGGCCTCTGGCTGCGACACATAGATAGCGTGACTGCCCGCAACCTCGACAACTATCGAACCCGCGCGCTTGGACATAAAATGCTGGGCCGGCGGTAGAATCATCTTGTCCTCGGTCGCGATCAAATACCAACTCGGCTTGGTCCTCCATGCCGCCTGACTGATCGTGCCACTGAGTGCGTCGACACCCCACGGAACTTGAGAGTCAGCCATGAACGCTGCCTTTTCAGCATCCACGTCAGCAGCGAATGAGGAAGCGAACTTTGTCTTGTCGAGAAACAGGTAGCCGTCCACCGGCGGTAAGATCGGCGGCACGGGAGCGCCAGGTGGAGGATCTTTGATGAGGGACGATACCGACTCGCCCTTATCCAAAGCAAAGGCGGCGATATAAACAAGTCCTGCGACCTTTGGATCATTGCCGGCTTCTGTGATTACCGCTCCGCCGTAGGAGTGGCCAACGAGAATCACGGGACCGCTATGCGTCGCCAGAACGCGCTTGGTTACGGCCACATCGTCCGCGAGCGATATCGTTGGATTTTGGACTACGCTGACGGTGTAGCCGTCTTTTTTGAGGATTTTGTAGACTTCTTCCCAGCCGGAGCCGTCCACGAAGCCGCCGTGGACGAGAACTATTGTCTTTATAATCGAATCAGGTTTGCCATTCATAACATTTCCTTTCTCTGCTTGGTCGTTTGTTTTGCTAACCGCGAAAAGTGACGCCGCCTAACGAGAACAAGCTCAGCGACGGCTCCGGCAGACGCAAGTGGCATCGGGTTGAATCACACTAGCGAAGATCGACATCGAATGCATAACGCAGTGGCGCCGTGGCTGGAGCGCTTGATTAGGCCATTTTGGGGACGTCTGATCGGCGACTGCGCGAGAGCTGTCACATCGACTCAGATGTGTCGGCCATAAAACTCAAACGGCAGTGCGGCCTCCGTCGACCGCGAGTCTTGCGCCGTGAATAAAACTTGCACGATCCGTGGCCAAAAACACGATAGCTTCCGCGATCTCATCTGGTGTAGCCGGGGCGGCCAGCCGGCGCCTCGGCGGCCAGTTTCTCCAGCCCTTCACCCATTGCTTCAGTTCCTTCCGTGCGCGTTGGTCCGGGGCTCACTGCATTAACGCGGACACCGCTGGGGCCATATTCGGCCGCCCATACCTTAGTTAGCAGATTAATGGCGGCCTTGCTCGAGCCATAAAGGCTCATGCCCGGCGCGCCGTAATCGGCGACCATCGTCGATAAATTGACGATTGCCCCTTTGCCTTTTTTCGCCATCAGCGGTGCAAGTTCCGCGACGAGGAAGTAGGGCGCCTTGACGTTGAGCGCATACACGTGCTCGAACATTTCTTCGGTGGTTTCATGCGTCGGCCCGAATGGATAGATCCCGGCATTGTTGATTAGAATATCAACATGGCCGCCTCCGAGCTCGACGGCTCGTCTGGCCACTTCGCGCGCGCTCGACGCGTCCTGAAGGTCAGACGAAATAAAATCCGCTTTGCCTCCTGCGGCGCGGATTTCTGCAACCGTCTTCTGGCCGCGTTCAGCATTGCGGCCTACGGACTATGACGTCGATGCCAAGCGCGGCGAGCTTATTGGCTACCGACCGGCCGATACCGCTTGTGCCGCCTGTGATCAGTGCTGTGGATGGATTTGTACTCATTTAAGATTTCTTGGTTCGTTTTCTTCGACTCATCCTAAGACTCGCGCGCAAGAAATAAACCCGAGCAGTTCGTTTTGACTCGTGTGTTACTGTGCAGCCCACGATCATGCGTGCTTCGGAAGAAGATGATGAGCAATTTTACCGCGATGCGAGCGTATCGCGTTTCCGGCGCTTAGTGACGAGCAGTTGGCGACCTTGGACTCGTTAGGCACGCGGCGCCAAGTCAGGCGCGGCGAGATTATTTACAAAGCGGGTCAGCGTGATGTTCCTTTCAATCTCGTCTTGAGCGGCGAGCTCGAGGTTTTTGAATCGCGTGACGGCGATGAGCAAATTCTGGCTACGCCGGGTCCGCGCGATTTTGTTGGCGACATCGCGATGCTCACCGGGACCGCGGTTGTTGCGACTGTGCGCGGCAAAGCTGGTGAATCGGAGATCCTGCAAATTCCCGCGGCACGCTTGCGTCGTGCCTTAGCGGAAATTCCGAGCGTGAGTGAAACGATCGTGAGCGCGCTGATCATGCGACGCAAACGTCTGCAGCGCGATCGCGAATTTACCGGCTTGCGCATCCTTGCCGATCGTGATTCGCGCGAAGGACATCAACTCGACGATTTTCTCGATAAGAATCATTATCCTCACCGAGTCATCGACGCAGCGAGCGAGCAGGGGCAAACGCTCGCGCGAGGGCTGAATCTTGCATCACGTGATCTGCCGGCACTGATCACTCCTAGTGGAATGCCATTGCGGCACCCGTCGTTGCGCGAAGTCGCGCGAGTAGCCGGTCTGCTTCGGCCATTGGCTTCAGAAGATCAGGACGAAATCCAGTCCGATCTCGCGATCGTTGGCGCCGGGCCAGCTGGCCTTGCCGCAGCCGTGTATGCAGCTTCGGAAGGACTCAGCACGGTCGTGCTGGAAAGCTACGCCCCCGGTGGTCAGGCCGGAGCCTCATCGCTCATCGAGAACTTCTTCGGTTTCCCCACCGGCATCAGCGGCGGCGATCTAACATATCGCGCGCAGCTGCAGGCATTTCGTTTCGGCGCCAAATTCACCACGCCTTCGCAGGCGTTATCACTTGGCTATACGCCTGATGCGGAGCATCCGCATTTCCTGCATATCGAAGGTTGCAACGCTGTCTTGCGCGCGAAGGCGTTGATTATCGCAACGGGCTCGCGTAATAAACATTCGGCGAAATGATCGGTGGCTATAGCCAGGAAAACCGAGGCGCCGACATGCTCCAGCGATTGCCTTCTTCGCGTCAGCTATGCGGCGGATTTCCTTGCGGTTGAATTTGACGCGCGCATAATAAACGCCATTGGATGAATACCGGTAAAGACATTCGCCAACTTTCTGAAATGCGCCTTTCCTGCTCTCTCGCGTTTTCACGCTGTCCAAACCTACAGTGGATAAAATCGGTGGACAGCCAGAATTTTTGGGACTGGACTGGAGGGCGCTTTCCCCTCTATAATAGGGCGGTTAGCTCAGTGGTAGAGCGGCTGGTTTACACCCAGTAGGTCGGGGGTTCGAAACCCTCACCGCCCAGGTCACTCGTGAATAGTGATTCATGAATTGTGATTAGCCACCCGTCTAGGGAGAGATGCCAGATAACGACTTTGGGGCTCAGGTAAATTGCGAAATTGGTTAAGGTAAATGTATGGGCGAGGCATCAATCGACCCACGCGTGCACATCGGGCATGTGCATTTGAAGGTGGCTAATCTGCAACGGGCGCTCGATTTTTACTGCGGCGTTCTCGGATTTGAGCTGACACAGCGATACGGCGAAGACGCAGCGTTTGTTTCCGCGGGCGGTTATCATCATCATATCGGACTTAACACTTGGGAGAGCCGTGACGGGTCGCCACCACCAAAGGGCACAACCGGCCTCTATCATTTCGCGATTTTGTATCCGACCCGCGCCACCCTGGCGGAGGCTCTTAGACGCCTGATGCAGGCGAACATTTCTCTCAAGGGCGCAAGCGACCATGGAGTGAGCGAAGCGTTGTACCTAGGCGATCCGGATGGGAATGGAATCGAGCTTTACTGGGATAAGCCAAAAGAATTATGGCCGCGCGATACAACCGGACAGATTGAGATGTTCACGCAACGGCTCGACTTGGAAAACTTGCTTGCGGAATTGTAGCTGGTGCTCTCTCAGCGGCAGGGCATTGCGGTTCTGCCGCCAGCGACGGCGGCAGCTATATCATTGGATACGGTAAAGCTCGATCAGGCCGACGCCGGTCGTGTTATTTTTGCCACGCAGGATGGCGGTCCAGTTACCCTGAATCAACGTGGTCAAGATGGCGGGCTCGCGATCGTCGCCGGGCGCAAGGCCGGTCGCTTGAATCGCTGTCTGTTGCGAATCCTTCCAGTTATCGTTAGAACCGACCAGATTTCCGTTGCCATCAAATAAATTCAGCGTTGGGTCGAGCAGAGCATCAGAAACCCCAAAACTCGTTAGCTCAGGGCCGAGCGCACGCAACAATACTTTGGAACTGCCATCCCCATTGGTCCCAAGTCCATCGCCGACAATAAAGCCCCCAATCATGACGTTGGCATCGGTGCCGACCACGCCGCGCGTGCTGATATTCGTAATTAAGGCGCTCGATTGAGCAAGATCGTAAACTTCCAACAGGGCGGTGCCGACGGTAGTATTCGCTCCACGCACAATTGCAGTGTAATTGCCGGGTGCGAGGGTCAGCACGATCGCCGCTTCGTGGTCGTCACCCGGTGCGAAACCGCTTGCCTGAATTTCCGATTGCTGGGCATTTTTCCAATTGTCGTCAAAAGCAATCCGGTTATTGCTGGAATTGTAGAGCTCGAGGATGGGATCCTGTAAGATGCCAGGCACGCCGAACTGCGCCAGGGTCGGGCCAAGCGCGCGCACGATTATTTTTTTCGAGGTGCTCCCGCTAATAATAAAGCCGGCGATTCCAACGTGCTGGCCGGTTTCTACATGCAGCCGTGTGGAAATATTCAACTCCTTCCCGGTGCGCCTGACCGAAGCGAAGTTGTTTGGGTCCTTCCCGGAAGCAAGCTCCGATTGGTTATCTTCGCCGTCGCGGTCAGAATCGCTAGTCTGGGCACGCAGCGAAGTCGTTGGCACTTGCGCAAGTGATTCTCGCGCAGCTTCCCACGCCGTAACCAGGTCGGAATAAGGCGCGATCCCGGCGCGAGCAACAAACGGATCGGGATTGCCGGTTCGTGTATCCACCCATATCGGTACTGCCGGCACAGTCGGTCGCGTAGTTTGTGCAACCCCAAGATAGTCGCCGAGCATGTAACCAGCGGAAGTGAGTGGGGCTAGTGAAGCATCGGTTGATACAGAAGTAAGCCGGATGTTGGGTTGCCAGGTAGCGCCACTGTCAAAAGATTGTGCCAGATAAAGATCAACCAACACATTAGAACCTGGGTTATTCCGATGATCATAAAAGACCACCGTGACTGTCCTGCCATCCGCTGAAACGTTGACGGCCGGATTAAACACCCCCGACCCCGCGGGATTATCACTAATTGCAACCGGCGCGCTCCAATTAGTCCCGCCATTAGTTGACTTAGTAAAAGCAATCCGAGGATTGCCCCTGAGTAACGCCTGATACACAACGTAAATGTTCTGTGTCGTTCGGTCTGCCGCGGCTGAGGGTAGAAACGAACCGGTCCGAATCGAAGGCTCATTATATTCGACGGCTGAAGTAATGAGACGGGGCGGCCCAAAACTTTGGCCGCCATTGGTCGATATCACCGCTTCGAGCCGTTCGCCGGGTTGTTGGTTAGTTCCGAAGTTCCAATAAACGACCACGCAGTTTCCATTCGGCAAATACAATGGTTGCGATCCTTGCAAGGTAGTCTCTGTGCTTATAGCGGCGGGCGAACTCCAAGTAGCTCCACCGTTGTCGCTATAAACGCGCATAATCGGGGCGCCATCAGAATTGATGTTACTAAATAAGGAAAAAGTAACGAGCAAGCGACTGCCGGTCGCGGTTCCGGGAAAAGTATTAATTGCCATCCATTCTTTGTCGGGAAAGACACTGTTGCTGCCGGGCCTATAAGCTACCACGGGTGCAGCGAAGGTTGCCCCTGCGTCGGTTGATTTACTCAGGACAATTGCGCCGTTGATGAACTGCGGGTCGGTGGCAACGAGTGTCTCAAGATAAACATTGTTGATCAAATTGATGGCCACCACCGGATCTGTTGCGCGGAAATAGGGACCACCTGAGGTCATGGTGAGTTGCGGAATCAGCGCGCGCGTCCAGATAAGACCGCCGTCGTGCGAAACCGAGTAGCCGCAATCGACGGCCCCGCCGCCGCTTGCAAACCGCCCCTCTTGAAATACGCCCACCAGGAAATCCTCGTTCGAGGTGGCGCGGGCAATGTGGGGCTCCGCTTGCGCCCGCATGTTGGATGGCAAAGGAGAAGGATCATTACCCAGTCGAATGTTTGGGCCAATGCGCAAATCGAGCGCCACCGGCGCACTCGCCGCCGCCTCCGCGGTGATTCCCCCTTTTGCAGTTGTGATCGAACGCGGCGGCAGAACGAGATTGTTGTCGCGATTGAGCAACATCAGCGCGCCAGACGACAAGCGGTGAAGTGGAAGATTACGCAGATTGGGCGGAAGTTTTGCCCGGTCGACCGGCGGCATTATCAGAGGCTGGCTTTGTTGGGCAACGGCAATCGACCCGACCGCCAAAAATAACAATGCGAGGAAGAACTCTTTCAATATTGAAACTTTAGCAATTCTCCTCGATATAACAACGCTGGGGAAGAATTGTTGCGCAGTCAGCGCACAGGATTGCGACCTACGACGCCAATCACCGTTAGGAGACTAGCGCCACACCGACAAAATGGCGCCCATAATAATGCAGCCGACAATGTGATAACCTGTATCGATCGCCCAGAGCCTCCGTGGCGGCGATTGCCAGACGTAAGTCATGGTCAATGCGGTGGCACAAAACCCCAGGCCAACGCCCGCACCAATTTTCAGGCCGCGTAACAGATCAACGCCGTGCAGTTGATGTATGACGCGGGCTAAGACAAGAGCTGCGATTAAGTTGCAGACCAAGGTCACGATCAACTTTGTTTCCATCCCGCTTTGGTCCGGCTGACCTAATTTAACGCCGTGTTGCTCGATGGCGGAGCGCCACGCCTTACTAAAAATAGCGCCGAGTACCATACCGCGCCCAGAAGCCAGTAGGTCAGTCCGGCACAGACAATCGCCAGCCAGTTCATATCGCCATAATCCATCACGCCATAGTCCATAATGCGTATTGTGGTACTTCGGAATTCGATAAGACAAGATTAAACCAGGCTGCTGCCGTCAATGGGCAAGATGCCCGTTGGCCCCACAGCCAAGATGGCTGTGTTACGACCGGCTTGCTCGCCGCTCGAAATTATTCGGCGACTTAATACTAATCCTTATATGGATCAACAGTATCGCGCCCGGCCATCGCCACGCCGAGCGGATGCAATGTGTGTAGGACGCGAATTGTTCCAGCATGCGCGGCCAAAACTTCCGGCAGACGCCGATATGCTTGCGGCGCCTCATCGACATCTCCGCCGCGCAATTCCACTCCGCGGTCTGCCACCCACTTCATCATCTCATCGTGACGCACCAAACCGTCGCGGCGAATCCGCTTGCTACCCACCCTCTCGAATTTACCTTTGGCCGCGGTGCGCGACATGATCCGACCAGCCCCGTGGACGGTCGAGTAAAGCGCCTCACGCGATTCACCCGAGTCGACTCCTTCGATGATGACAGCATCATCGCCCATGCTGCCGCCGACAAAACCGCGTTGGCCGGGAAACGCCGGCGTCGCGCCTTTGCGCACGACCCAGAATTCTTCGCCGTCATGCTTTTCCTGCCAGGCGAAATTATGATGGTTATGCACCTCCTCTAGGATCTTCGCGCCAAGAATTTCACGGACGACATGTCGTGCCGCTGCTTCGCGGCCGGCATAGGCATACCTCCCGGCTAGTCTCATTCCCGTTAGATAATTGGAGCCGATCTCCGAGTCCACTGGAACTATGGTCGGAGGCACGTCCATGCCATCTTTGCCGCCGGCAGCTTTCAAGAAATGCGTCGCCGTTTTGTGTCCTAGCCCGCGCGATCCGAAATGTACTCCTACCCAGATGCGGTCTTCCTCATCCGCAAAAATATCGACGTAATGATTTCCTCCGCCGACCGTGCCGAGCTGATCTCGCGCCATTTCTCTTAATCTTCCAATGGGCAGGATCTTCCATGCCTCGTCTTCGAACAACTCATGATCCACCCGCGCTTTGGCTTTTCGGCCGATCCCGAACGAAATATCGCGCACGACATCGTCCATAATGGATTTGATCCTTGGGCCGACGTCGCTGCGTTTTGCGTCGGTTAAAATGGCAAGGTTGCCGCATGCAATATCGAAGCCAACGCCGGACAACGAAATCTTGTCCTTGTAGGCGACGACTCCACCGATCGGTTGCGCATAGCCTTTATGCCCGTCGGCACATAGTACGCCACGCTCGCCTCCGGCCTCGACACAAGTCTCGATCTGGCGCAGGGTCGCCTCATCGTGGTGGCCAAATACTTTCGCTTTCATTATTACCCTGTCATCCCGAGCGTAGTCGAGGGATCCCGCCGCGCAACGAAAAGCGAAAATGCTAGCAATGATCAAAGTCCATCACCTTTCAGGCGATGAATATGAAGTAAAGGTTGGCGGCACTACGCAGACGACTCATCGCGTCACATTGCGAGATGCTGACCGGCAGCGACTGGGCGGAAAAGATGTTTTGGCTGAGCAGTTGATCGAGGAGAGTTTTCGCTTTTTGCTGGAGCGAGAACCGAACACGAGCATTCTAAGTAGTTTCGAGCTGCCGTTAATTGGAAAGTATTTTTCGCAATACGAGCGAGAAATCCGGAAACGGCTGAGGTAAGGTTAAGCGAATCTGCTACCTGGTGACGCGGTAGCTAATTCAATCAGCGAGCAGGATGCCGCTGGCCCCACAGCCAAGATGGCGGTGCTACGCCGCACGCTCGCCGGAGCGCGTCAGGACGAGGCGGTGCTGATGAGCTCGTAGAACTTGTCGAGATCGACGTTACCTCCGGAAACTACCGCAACGATCGGTCCCTTGCCGACTTTACCACTTAGTGCGGCTGCTACCGATAAGGCGCCGGCGCCTTCCGCGATCACGCGCGTCTTTTCCGCCAATAATCGCATTGCTCGCCTGGTTTCTTCCAAGCTAACGACAATTGAACCATCGGCGACCGGCTGCATCCGTTGCCACATCCGCGGGAAAATACTTTTGCCACCCGCGCCATCGACAAACGATTGCTTCCACTCCGTGAACTTCTGGGGTGATTGTTTCGCGAACGACAACGCGCCGGGCGCCGCCGTCTCTGGTTCCGCCCCCCAAACCTTCACTTCCGGCTTGAGCGCTTTCACCGCGCTCCCGAGTCCCGTAATCAAGCCGCCACCGCCGATTGCAGCAATGACGGTGACCACGTCCGGCGCATCCTCCAAAATCTCCAAACCGATTGTCGCATTCCCAGCAACGAAATTCTGATCGTCGAATGGATGGATAAAGGTTCCCTCTGCTCCATCAAATGCCCGCTCTTCCATCGCGTTCCATGCCACATCGAACGGCACCGGAATTAGTTTAGCGCCGAGTGCCCGCATTCGCTCAACCTTCGACGCCGGCGCCGTCTCTATCACGACGACTGAGCATGGCACGCCGGCCTTACGCGCCGCGTAAGCTACACCTTGCCCGGCGTTCCCGGCGCTAATCGTCCAGACCCCCCGGCGGCGCTCCGATTCCGACAACATGGCGACGGCGTTGGCCGCGCCCCTTAGTTTGTAAGCGTTAACCGGCTGTAAGTTCTCCAATTTGAGACGGATATTTGGGAAATTCGCTCCCAGCTCGAGACGAACCAGGGGCGTGCGGAGAATCGTGCCCGCGATTCGTTTCCGCGCTTCACGTATTTCGTGCAATTCAATCGGGCGGACTGGTTCCAAGATCGCGGACATGGTGATGGAGTTTCGGATTCACCTGCAGGCGAGCAAGAAAAATCTCGGCAAAGGAAAGCTGTGGCTCGCGAGATGCTGCAGCCCTCTTTTATGAGCGCTTCTCCTACACTCGCACACGATACCCCTGTTCATCAGCCATCCGATCGCCTCCCCTGGCATGAACAACAAAGTCCGCGCCTTTACTCGGTCGGGCGCCCTCTCCCCAAGAACACAATTCGTTTTAAGTGCGTTGATTGCGGTCGACCGATGGAAGCACGAGCCCAAGACGGCGGTGTCGATACGAATTGCCCGCATTGTGCGGCGCCCCTTACCGTCCCGCGGATTCCACCAAATCCGTACCTGCGTCCGATTAAGAATATCGTGCGGCAAATGAAAGCCGTGCCATTCCCATTCCCCTATCTGCCACAGCTGATCCAAATCGCAGTATTGACCTCGGTCCTTTCTCTCTTTGCCGTTCTATATATCACCATCGGCGTCGTGACGCAGGCCGCCGGAGTTTTTCGCGGACTAATCATCGAAGCGCAAAAACATTTGCGGGAGGGATCGACCGTGGAACGCAGCGGAACGGCGATCAGCATTGGAATTTACTCGTTTCTTTTCCTTCCCTTCTGGATGATCCAGTTTCCTTTCTCTCTTGTCGGGTCAATCTGGAGCTCGCGTCGGCTCAGCGCCCTTCTCACCGTTGCGCTGCTTCTCTCCATCGCGTACGTGGTTACGCTCTATTCGCAACACCTGATTAGGTTTTTGCATTCGTTTTAAGTGACATTGCCGCGAGCTGTTCCGGCGAACTGCTTCAAGCATCACGGCTAGGCGCGACATACCTGGAGCGAGATTCATCTGCCAAGTTCCGTTAGGGCCACAGGAAAATCGCACTCCTTCCCATGCCGGCTCCCAACCATACTTTGGATCGCAGTTAACATTTGAATGTCGCATATGCGACATCCGAATGTTAACTCGGTAATTGTCAAATAAGGCCTGGTGTCCGGAGCGCCGCTTTGTTACGCTAGGACTTGACTTCGGTGCCGAGTAAATTCGCTACCGTCATCGGCTCAGCCGGTTTCGCCTGCTGGTTCACGAACTTCTGAAAACGTTCGGAAAAAAGGTCGTGCCGCAAGTTCCAGTAATGTTCCAGACCGGGAGAAGCGAGATAATGCCGGTAAAGATTCCACCAGCCGCGCCAGATTTGTTCGTCCATCAAACCATAAATGAAATGGAAGTGGATTGTTTCCATCGCCTTTAAGAACTGGAAGGTGACATGGTAGAAGCGGGCACGATCATCAGGGGAAAGCGCGTTGATGTCTTCCAAGCCGATCCGCCAAATCCGGCCGAGCTCGGCATTTTCGCTGAATTGTTTGGTGACATCACGCACGGCGCTGGCGGCGGCATCCTGCGCGGTGAGCTTCGCGACGCGAGTGCTACGGTGCACCTGAATGGCGAGATACCAGAGCGACGCAACGACCGCGAAGGAACTAATAAGTTGCGCGGTAGCATTAATTGCCTCCCAGCTCATCGATTAATCAACCTATTGATGGCGGGGCCGCGTTCAACTATAAGCTCATAGGGAAGCGCTTCCTCTGAGGGCAGAGCTCCTGCAAGGGCCGAACCATACAAATGCTCGCAGGAATTCGCTTCTCCAGATGTCCAATTGTCAAGCGTCTTTGTGAAACGCCATTCTTTCGGTTCGGCGGCTGACACAGCCGCCCTGCAATTCTCCCGAAGTCAAGGTTCCAAGCAATCCATAGGCTCCCATGCCCCAAAACCGGCTCCGCAGAGCGTCGCCCTACCAACGACATTTTCGCGGAGACGCATTGGTAGGGCGAGACTCCGTCGAGCCGCGAGGGTGTACAACGCCTTTTGTGGAGGCTTCCCGTCGAAGTTTACAAGCCTTCGCCTGTTACTTTGGCGGCTCAGCAACTTTTAGCACCACTTTGCCACGGGTATGGCGCGATGCGATTTGCTGATGCGCCTTAGCCACATCGATCAGGGGCATGACCGCGGAAACGATTGGCGTAATCTTCCCGGCATCGATTAACTTGGCCAGCTCTTCCAACACCTTTGCGTCTGGATGTGCGTCAAGCCCTGTGCCCCTGATGCCATGTTTCTCGAGCTCGACAGGATCGGGCTGGCCGGTAATCGAAACAATGATGCCACCTTTCTTCACTGCACCGTAGGATCGCGCCAGAGTATCGCCGCGCACGGCGTTGAGAACGACATCGACATCCTTAACTACGTCCTCAAACTTAGTGGTGGTGTAATCGATCGGCTGATCTACTCCAAGCTGTTTAAGTAGGTCCTGGTTTGCGGTAGATGCAGTCGCGATAACTTTGGCGCCGCGCGCTTTGGCGATTTGCACAGCGAACGTCCCTACCCCGCCGGAGCCGCCGTGAATAAGAACCGTTTGTCCCGCGGTAAGCCCGGCCTTCTCGATCAGCGCTTGCCAGGCCGTAGTTGCCGCAAGCGGGACGGCTGCCGCCTGTTCGAAATCGATCGATTTGGGCTTGAGCGCAGCATGATCTTGTTTCGCCACCGCAAACTCGGCATAACCTCCTTGCTCATCAAAACTGAGATAGGCGTAGATGGCATCACCTCGTTTAAACTTCGTGACTTTGTTTCCAACTTGTTCTACCACACCCGCTACATCCATACCGGGGATGAGAGGAAACTGGTTGCTCCGGCCTTCGCGAATAAAAACGTCAACCGGATTAACTGCCGCAGCCATCACCCGAATGAGCACTTCATCATCTTTCGGCTCCGGTCGCGGCGCATCTTCATACTTCAATACTTCCGGCCCCCCAGAAGAATGAATCACGATCGCCTTCATCGGCGGCCGAGCTGCAGCAGCCAAAGAAAGGATTGCGATCAAGACAACGAACCGCAGTAAATTAGTTACTTCGAAGAACGGCATCCCGTTTTAGGGTAGACCAATTCGTTATCTCGACAAGGTTGAAGCGTTTCACCGCGGCGGCGCAGGACAGGTCCCTTTTTTTGAACTGCAGGGGGGACCTCCTGCGAGCCCAACAAGGGCCCGTCAGTTACGCGAAATCGGTGGTGAGCTAAGCTGAATCCATGACGGCAAGAACGAACCAAGATTCTAAACGGCGGATTACCCAGATCGCTCGGCCGCGAGGGAAGATAGACTTCCAAGTCTGTGCGCCAGACAGGCATTCTGCCTCTTTTCTCCGGAAACGCACAATTATGTTTCCCTCGGATGACATGCACGCACCTTTTCTCGGAAGCGCGAAGCAAATACGAGGTGGGCTTTTGGCATGGAAACAGCGCTTGATAACGAGGCCGCCATAATTGCCGGCGCCGCACGCACGCTTACCACGAATTCGGACTACGACTCGCTGGTAGAAATGGCTGGAGAGGCACAATGCGTTCTCATCGGCGAAGCCTCACATGGAACGCATGAGTTTTACGCGATCCGTACTGCCCTTACTCGTCGATTAATTGAAGAAAA
>Ga0209473_1000492_pt1 | contig 23891 bp, 21 predicted proteins | sample GraSoiAngelo_133_FD_185890 | JGI IMG/M metagenome (GOLD analysis project Ga0209473, IMG submission 185890) | Grasslands soil microbial communities from the Angelo Coastal Reserve, California, USA - 14_0929_05_20cm (SPAdes) (version 2) | ecosystem: Environmental > Terrestrial > Soil > Grasslands ...
AAAGGAGTGCCTAAATGATGCCGCCAACCATCCGTGCTGCCCGGCCAGGCGAATATGACGAGATCGCCCGGGTCTGGATGAACAGTTGGGTTTCGACCGGGCTTGACGAGCCCAGTAATTTCTTGCTGGCGAATTTGCGCGCGCGGATTTCCAGCGAGATGGAGAAGGGCTGGAGCTTGTTTGTCGCCGATGACAACGGGAAGCTCGCGGCGATGCTGGCGTTGCATCTGCCAGCTCTTTATCTCGACATGTTGTTCGTTGCGCCGGAATATCAGGGCAAGAACCTCGGGCGGAGGTTGCTCGCGTTCACGCGCGAGCATCTGCCGGATGAAATCTGGTTGCGCTGCGTGCGCGAGAATGAAAAGGCCTGGCGCTGGTATGAGCGCGAGGGCTTCGTTTTCGAAAAGGAAGCGCTGGAGCCGATGATGGGATTTGTCATGAAGTATTATCGCTGGAAGAAACCAGGAACCGTTAAATGATCAAGCTGTATTGGTCTCCACGTACGCGCTCATTCTCCTCGCTCTGGCTGATGGAAGAAACCGGCCAGCCTTACCAGCGTGTGCTGGTCGACATTTCCAAGGGCGCGCAGAAAGCACCCGAATATCTCGCGATCAATCCAATGGGCAAGGTGCCCGCGCTAAGCGATGGCGAGGCGACGCTCGCCGAAGCTGCCGCGATATGCGCCTATGTTGCCGAGCGCTTTCCGCAATCCAACCTGGCACCGCCCTTGGGCGATCGTCGCCGTGCGAAATATCTTTACTGGCTGTTTTTCGGGCCTGGCTGCATTGAGCCTGCCATGGTGCAGCTCGCGACCAAGATCGAGATGAACCCGACAGCCGCCGGGTGGGGCGACGCGCAACGGGTATTCGATGTGCTTGACGCCGCTCTGAGCAAAGGGCCATGGGTACTCGGCGAGGCCTTCTCGGCCGCGGACGTAGTGATCGGATCAGGACTGAATTTCGCGGTTCGGCTCTTCAAGATGGCGCCCTCGCGACCCTCATTCGAGTGCTACATCGATAGCTGCGAGGCGCGGCCGGCGTTCCAGCGGGCGAACACGACCGCGGCGGGCTGAGAGCGAAGTGTGGACACCTCCCCACAAGCGCCGAACCGACAGCTACTCAGCCGCCGTTTTCAGTTCTTCGGGCCGCGGCATAGAAATGACGTTGTAGCCAGAATCAACATAATGAATTTCGCCGGTCACCCCTGTCGACAGATCAGAGAGCAAATACAGCGCCGACCCGCCGAGTTCGTCCAGTGTCACGCCGCGGCCAAGCGGCGAGTGCTTCTGCTGGAACGCGAACATCGCGCGCGCATCGCCAACTCCCGATCCGGCGAGTGTCCGTATCGGACCTGCTGAAATCGCGTTGACCCGGATCTTCTTTCTGCCGAAATCGAACGCGAGATAGCGCACGGACGCCTCCAGAGCGGCTTTGGCTACCCCCATCACATTGTAGTTCGGCATCACGCGCATCGAACCGCCGAACGTCAGAGTGATGATCGATCCGCCGGCCTCAGGCATCATTTCCGCGGCGCGTTTCGCCAATTCGGTGAAGGAAAAGCACGAAATCACCATGGTGCGCGAAAAGTTCTCGCGCGTGGTGTCGGCATAGCGTCCCCGAAGCCCATTTGGGTCGGTGCCCCCGATGGCGTGGACCAGAAAATCCAGATGTCCCCATTTTTCACGCAGCGTCGCGAACACGCTATCGACGCTGGCGATGTCTTCAACGTCGCAGGGCAGCACCAAATTGACCCCAAGCCGCTCGGCCAATGGCTTGACGCGCTTACCCAACGCATCGCCTTGATAGGTAAACGCCAGCTCCGCGCCGTGGGCTGCGACAGTCTTGGCAATGCCCCACGCGATCGAATGATCATTGGCGATGCCCATGATCAACCCGCGCTTGCCCTTCATCAGGTCCTGCATCTTCCCCCCTGCTCCACTCATTCCCCGATCTTGTCATCGCACGCGCGAGCGTGTGACGCTGTCATACGAAACGCTGCCATGAATGACGAGACCCGCGGAGTGCTGGACGCCCGGTTTTCAAGGGGCGCATCGCGAACGGAAAACCTTAAGCATCCATTCGCTTGAACACCAGCGTGGCATTGGTCCCCCCGAAACCAAACGAATTCGAAAGCACCGTTCCGAGCTTCGCATTGTCCACTCGTTTGCGGACGATCGGCATGTCCGCGAATACCGGATCGAGCTCGCTGATGTTGGCGCTTTCGCAGATGAAGCCATTTTGCATCATCAACAGCGAATAGATCGCTTCCTGCACGCCGGTAGCGCCGAGCGAATGGCCGGTCAGCGCCTTGGTGGCGGAAATCGGCGGGCATTTGTCGCCCGTGCCGAATACCTTGCGGATCGCCTCGATTTCCGGCGGGTCGCCCGCGGGCGTGGAAGTCGCATGTGGGTTGATGTAGTCGACCTTTGTGTCCACCGTCGCCAGCGCCATCCTCATGCAGCGCTCGGCACCCTCGCCTGACGGCGCGACCATGTCGTAGCCGTCGGAAGTGGCGCCGTAGCCGGCGACTTCCCCGTAGATACGCGCGCCGCGTGCTTTGGCGTGTTCAAGCTCCTCCAGCACCACCACACCGGCGCCCCCGGCGATGACAAAGCCGTCGCGGCTAACGTCGTAGGGACGCGAAGCGGTCGCCGGCGTATCGTTGTACTTCGAGGACATCGCGCCCATCGCGTCGAACAGCACCGAAAGCGACCAGTCGAGCTCCTCGCATCCGCCCGCAAAAATGATGTCCTGCTTGCCGATCTGGATGGTCTCGTAGGCATTGCCGATGCAGTGATTAGAGGTGGCGCAGGCGGATGAGATCGAATAGTTCACGCCCTTGATCTTGAACCAGGTGGCGAGCGTCGCCGAGGCCGTCGAGGACATCGCTTTCGGCACCGCGAACGGTCCGACCCGCTTCGGACCCTTGGCGCGAGTCGTATCGGCGGCTTCCACGATGGTGCGCGCCGACGGTCCGCCCGAGCCCATAATGATTCCGGTGCGGATGTTTGAGACTTCGGTCGGCTCGAGACCGGCGTCCTGGATCGCCTGCTCCATCGCGACGTGATTCCAGGCGGCGCCTTCGCCGAGGAAGCGCATCGCGCGCCGGTCGATGACTCCGGCCGGGTCCAGGGTCGGATTGCCCTGTACCTGGGAGCGGAACCCTAGCTCGGCATATTTCTCCGCGCGCGTGATCCCGGACTTTGCCTCATGAAGGCTCGCAAGTACTTCCTGGGTGTTGTTACCGATCGATGAGACAATGCCCATCCCCGTGATGACAACCCGCCTCATGATCGCCTCATCATGTCGTTGTGTTCTCGTTATCGGCCATCGGTAAAATCAGAACCGCCTCACCGACCGCAGACGTATTTAGGTTCCCGGTTGCAATGCGGCACCCTGCTTTAAGAGTCCCACTCTCAAATCCTTGGCGCGATAGATAATCTCGCCATCGGCCGAAAGCCAGCCGTCGGCGATACCTAGCCAGAGCTTTAGGCGCATAACCCGCTTGATATCGATGTTGTACACAATCTTGCGGACGTTCGGCATCACCTGACCCGCCAGCTTCAACTCGCCAAGCCCAAGCGCCCGCCCGCGACCTTCGCCGCCGATCCAGCCCATATAGAAACCGACCATCTGCCACATCGCATCAAGACCGAGACAACCTGGCATCACAGGATCGTTTTTGAAATGGCAGCCGAAAAACCAGAGGTCCGGCTTCACATCGAGTTCGGCGCGTACCAGGCCCTTGCCGTATTCGCCGCCGGTCTCGCTGATTTCGCTGATGCGGTCGAACATCAGCATCGGGGGCAGCGGCAATTGTGCGTTGCCGGGGCCAAACATCTCTCCGCGGCCGCACGCCAGCAGATCCTCGTATTCGTAACCGCCGCGCCGATCCAGCATACTGCCTTGCCTATTCCACATCCCGATTGAGCGTTCTTGAGCGAAATGGACCCGTTTCGGATGGGAAGCGCGCCAATCATGCTCGATTGACGCGCATACCGCAGGTCAGGATGCCCCTGCGGCAACCGGCTTCGCTTTTGCCGACATCGCAGAGCTAAGTCCGCGCGCTCTCTATCATAGGCCTCAGAGCGGGCAAAGCACCACCGGAGGGAAAATCACCCTGTATCACATTGATCCTTGATGCCTGGATCGGCTCTAGTTGCGAAAAACTTGCATCTGACAGATTTCCTTCTTATATTCCACGGCGATAGTACTGAATGAGTAATTGCGGTGCCCGACCTGGAAATGCGCTACAACGCCTCGATCTTGAACGATGACGCCGAGCCTAAGCCAGGGCGCGGCGCGGGACGCCAACCGGCTTTGACTGGGTGTCCCTGGCATGACGTCAATGAGATGCTACAGGCGGCAGGGCTTCGCCCGACCCGGCAACGCATGGCTTTGGGCTGGCTCTTGTTCGGCAAAGGTGCGCGCCACCTCACCGCGGAAATGCTCTACGAAGAGGCGACGCTGGCCAAGGTTCCTGTCTCGCTTGCCACCGTTTACAATACGCTCAACCAGTTGACCGACGCGGGATTGCTGCGTCAGGTCAGCGTCGATGGCACCAAGACCTATTTCGACACCAACGTGTCGGCGCACCATCACTTCTATCTCGAAAACAATCACGAACTGGTGGACATTCCGGACCCGCATCTGATGTTGCAGAAGATGCCGGAAGTCCCCGAGGGCTACGAGATCGCCCGGGTCGATATGGTCGTGCGGTTGCGTAAGAAGCGCTAATTCGCCGTTCGCCGACTGCTTGGCTCAATCCACCTTCTCGTCCGCGTAAACGCCCCACAGCCGTTGCTGTTCGATCCAGCCATCAAAGCCGTTGCCCAAAACGTGGCACCAGCCTGCTGCGCAGCGCTTGACCTGGGCTACGACGCCGGCCTGCAGGCGGGCGCTGACCGAACTAGTTGGATCGGCGCGCTCATAGAGCGCCGCGAGCTCGTCCTTGCTTTTCATGGTGATCACGGCGGTGCGGCGGCCCGATAGCAGCGAGTGGTAGACCCACCCCTCTGAGCCCTCGGAATCGCGGACCCGCCGCCAGTTCTCGAATTCCGCCGTGATCTCAACCGGGAGCCCGGAGCGTGTGTAAACCCAGGCGACATCGTTGTCTTTGGTCGGGCCGGCCCTGACGTTCACATGATCCGATTTAAGGCTGACATAGCGCGGCACTGGCAAGCCGCTCGAAGTCACGACGGAATCCTTTGCCGCAAATCCAGTGCTGAGAGAGGCGCCCAGCACGCTAGCCGAAAGCACCACCACGCCACCGAAACGCCCCAACGCCAGCATTCACTCGTCTCCCGCCGAGAACCAAACTCAAATTCTTCGAGCTGAATTCCCCACCAACGCCCAAACCCCGATACCCGGCCGGAATACCCCTCGGCTTGTAATTCCCCGGTTTTGCGGGGTTCTTGTCTTGGCCCGCTCTTCTGCTAGAGAGGGCAGAACAGGGAAAGAAGACAAGCCGGAAAGCCCCTTTCAAAATCCAAGGGAAACGATCGGGAACCCACCGAACGCCGGGACTGCGCGGCACGGGCAGTGTCGAATAACCGGGTTAATGAGGTCTGAACGACCTCACGAGAGCAGGACATGTCGGTTAAGAAAAAGCCTCTCGTTGTCGTCACGCGCAAGCTTCCGGATTCGATCGAGACCCGGATGCGCGAGCTGTTCGACGCCCGGCTCAATCTGGACGACACACCGTTAACCCACGAGCAGATTGCCGAGGCCGTCCGCTCGGCCGACGTGCTCGTGCCGACCGTTACCGACACAATCAGCGAAGACCTGCTCAAGCAGCCCGACTGCAAGCTCCGGTTGATCGCGAATTTTGGCAATGGCGTCGACAATATCGATGTTGCAGCAGCGCACGCCCGCGGCATCACGGTGACCAACACGCCAAAGGTTCTGACTGAAGATACCGCTGACATGACCATGGCGCTGATCCTGGCGGTGCCGCGCCGGCTGATCGAAGGCTCATCCATCCTGACCGATGGCAAGGGTTGGCCGGGCTGGTCACCGACCTGGATGCTCGGTCACCGCATTGGGGGGAAACGGCTCGGCATCATCGGCATGGGCCGCATCGGGCAAGCCGTGGCGCGCCGGGCGCGAGCCTTCGGGCTTCAAATTCATTATCACAATCGCCGTCCGGTCGCGCCGCGCATTGCAGACGAATTGGGCGCAACATATTGGGAGAGCCTCGATCAGATGCTGGCGCGGATGGACATCATCTCGGTGAATTGTCCGCACACACCGGCAACCTTCCATCTGCTGTCGGGCCGACGGTTGAAGCTCATCCGCAAGGACGCCTATATCGTCAACACCGCGCGCGGCGAGGTAATTGACGAGGAGACCCTGACCAAGCTGATCGAGGCCGGCGAGATCGGCGGCGCAGGTCTCGACGTCTACGAGCACGAGCCCGCGGTCAATCCGAAACTGGTGCGCCTGGCCAAAGCCGGCAAGGTGACGTTGCTGCCGCATATGGGGTCGGCGACAATTGAAGGCCGCGTCGAAATGGGCGAGAAGGTGATCATTAATATCCGGACGTTTCTCGATAATCACAAGCCGCCGGATCGCGTGCTGTTGAGCATGCTATAGCTGTTCGCTGGCGTTGCCTTGACGCGAGCCGGCGGCTACTTCACTCGAACAACGCTGCAGGGATACTCCGGGCTAGGCGTGCCCGCTCAGATCAGTGATAACCAGGGCGTCCCCGTTCAACGGGTTCAGCGGGTCGCGGCCATAGCGCAAGTTCTCGAAGCGCATGGCGCGCGCATCCACCATCAGCAATCGTCCGACCAACCCCTCTCCAAAACCGACGATTTCGCGAATGGCCTCCAGCGCCATCATCGAACCCAGTACACCGGCTAGCGCGCCCATCACTCCGGCTTCGGCGCAGGCCGGCACCGTGCCCGGAGGCGGCGGTTCGGGAAACAGGCAACGATAGGTCGGATTGTACTGGCCATCGGCGTTCTTCTCGTGGGCACGGATGGTGGTCAGGGATCCATCAAACACGCCAAGAGCTGCCGTGATAAGTGGTTTGGCAGCGAGGAAGCACGCATCCGACACCAGATAGCGGGTTTCAAAATTGTCCGATCCGTCAAGCACCAGGTCATAACTGCCGATCAGCGTCATCGCATTTCCCGCTCTAAGTCGGGCGGCGTGAGCCGCGAACCTGACATGGGGATTGAGCGCATGGATTCGCTCGGCGGCGGTATCGACCTTGCGCCGGCCGATATCCGGCGTCGTGTGAATGATCTGACGCTGGAGATTGGACAGCGCCACGATGTCGTCGTCGACCACGCCTAACGAGCCAATGCCGGCAGCGGCGAGATACATCAGCGCCGGCGCGCCAAGGCCGCCTGCGCCGATCACCAGCACGGAAGCCTCCTTTAGTGCGGCTTGGCCGGGACCTCCGACTTCGCGCAGCACAATATGGCGGGCGTATCGCTCGAGCTCGTCGGCACTCAACATGATCGGGTCAATTCCTGTCACGTATCGTCTTTGTCAGGTGTTGCAGTATCGGACGAGGCTCCGTCAACCGTGGTTGTTGGCCTACCAAGCAGATGTGCTTAATTGATTGCACGTCAATGACGCCCAAGTCTTCTCATGAGATCGATGCTGACGGCAAATTCAGCTGTCTTCTCCCGCCGGATGCCAAACCGACTGCGGTTCGCGTGATCTGCGTAAAGAAAATAGCCCCGGAAGCGCATTGGCCCCGGGCGGCACCAACTATCAGGCACAAACGCAAAAACCCCGGCGCAGGGCCGGGGTTTTGACGTTTGCAGGTTATCGCCGCTTGCGCGGCACGCTTCCGGCCAGGCCAACATGGCCACCGGTCAGCCGTGCGCTATTCCGGGACCGATTGGCCGGAGCCGCCCAATTCGGCTGGAAAATCCTTCAGCTTGGGTAGTCCGTCTTTCATCGGCAGCACCGTCTCGGCGTAATTGACGTGAACCCCCGGAGAGAACTTGAGCGTCGGGATCGTCGCCGCAAATACGTCAACCAGGCCCAGAGGCTGATGCCCTGCCATCAGGTGCCCGCCACATTTTTTGCAGTATTTTCGCTGGCTGAGCGGCGTCTTCTGGAACGTAGCAACGTGCTCAGCCCCGGATTTGACCTTTACCGCATCCGCTTTCCACAGGCTGAAAGCATTGACCGGACCGCCCGACCAGGAGCGGCAGGAACGGCAGTGGCAGTAGCCCATTGCCTCCGGCGCGCCAGTTACTTCGATTTCAACAGCGCCGCAAAAGCAGCTTCCCACGTGACCCATATGTTCGCCTTTCCTGATGATCAAACTGGACGTTTATCGGAGATCCGCATGGTCCGGTCCAGTTCACGAACTGTACCGCACCTGCAATCATCTTCGTTTTGCCGCTCGAACCTCTAGCTCGCGAGCTTCCGTTCCTTCGCAAATGGACTGAGACCAAGCCAGGTTTGCATCGCGCTTGCGAGCTGAGGGTTTCCGGTCAAGATCATTCGCCGGCTTGCTACCGCAGTACGGACATTGTCCAGCCCCATCCAGATCGCCGTCATCGTCCGCAGATCAACGGATACGTAAAGGTCGACATCGAACCCGGGATCGATCGAACACAGGTCTACGGCGCTCTCCGGGTCGACGATCAGCCACCAGCGCCGCTGCGTCGCAGGCAACTCGGGGTAAGCGAATTCTATGACGCTGCGGCGGTCAGGCATCGGCGTGGTGTTCAGGTTGCGCCGCATATCCCACATCAGCAATTGCACGTCGAGATGCTGGAGCGACAAGTCCGCTTCGATCCGGCGCTGGCCCCAGACTCCGAAAGCCTCGACAATTGGTCCCAATTCGCGCCCGGATTCTGTCAAGCGATATTCGGATACCCCGGGATCAGCGGAGAGCTGCCGCGTCACGATCCCGGCGCCCTCAAGGTCTTTGAGGCGCTGCGAGAGGAGCGCCGGCGACATTCGTGGAACGCCGCGACGAAGTTCATTGAAGCGCGTCGAACCGGCAATCAGTTCGCGGAGCAGAACCACGGTCCAGCGCGTACATAAGACCTCCGCGGCCATCGCCACAGGGCAGAACTGCTTATAGCTGCCGATTGTCATTGTGCCCTCCCTCAACCGAGAAAAGCGTAGGGCAGAACGTCCGCATTTTCTAGTTCAGTTTTGATATCACCAAGATTCATTTCCTGAACTGGACCCGGTCGGACACGAGCCCTATGGCCAGCGCGGTGAAGCTCGCGACCCCCGATTCGTTGCGAACAGCTGCCTCCACCGACACCCAAACATTACTTCAGGACCAAAGGGATACGATGATGAACAAGAACATGCCTAAGCGTACTATCCGGATCGCCGCGCTCGGCGCGCTGGCCTGCGTCAGCCTCAATGTCTCGTCGGTTTCCGCCGCGACACTATCGCGTAGTGCTGATGTCAATGGCACGGTGTCGGCGGTCTGGTCGTTAATCGGTCCATTCTGCGCCATCAAGGATTGGCTGCCGCCAGTCGGCACCTGCACCGAGAAGACAGGCCCAGCGCCGGAACGAACCCTGGTGACCAAGGATGGCAAGGCGACCTTTGTCGAGGCGCAGACGGCGCGCAGCGAGGCTGACCACAGCTATTCCTACACTTTCAAATCGAGCCCACTGCCGGTGACCGAGTACATCTCAACCATCAAGGTGGTTGCCAAGAGCGACAAAGTTTCCACCGTGACCTGGAGCAGCACCTTTGTTCCGAACGCCGGAAAAGAGAAGGATGCCCTCGAAGCGTTGACCGGCATTTATGACGCCGGCCTCACCATGATCAAATCCAAGTTCAAATAAACTCGAAATACCTCTGTCGCATTGCTCACCAGCCGCCGCCCACCGATGCGAGGCGGCTGGTGAGAGAGAACCTGTTCCTTCGTGCTTGAATGTCCGTGCTTGAACGTCCGCGCATACGGGCGCAGTGCGCAGCACCGAGCAAGCGCTGGCTTCAACAATCCGTCACTCTCATTTCTGGCACCTCGGACACCAGAAGGTCGAGCGGCCGTTCTGGGTGAACCGTTTGACGATGCCGCCGCAGCGCTCGGTCTGGCATTTCTCGCCTTCGCGGTCGTAGACCTGGAACGAGTGCTGGAAATAGCCGAGCTCACCCGAGGTCTGTCGATGATCGCGCAGTGAGGAGCCGCCGGCCTTGATCGCCTGATTTAGCACCGCGTGAATGGCAGCAGCCAGCCGCTTGGCATGATCGGTCGGCTCGCCCCCGGCAACGCCCTTGCGTTGTCCGGCTTTGGCCGCCAGCGTCGCCGCCAACCTTCGCGGCGACAATTGTGCGCGAAACAGCGCCTCGCAAACATAGATATTGCCTAGCCCGGCGACTACCCGCTGGTCGAGCAGCGCCGCTTTCAGGCTGGTCTTCCTGTTGGCGCAGGAACGCGCCAGCATGGCCGCGTCGAATTGATTGCCGAGCGGCTCGGGCCCGAGACCGCTCAGCAACGGCTCGTCCTCGATCGCCTGGCGGGCAATAATTTTCATATAACCGAAGCGGCGCGGATCATTGAAAACAACTGAGGCGCCCGAGGACATGTGGAACACCACATGGTCATGCGCGCGATCCTCAACTCGGGGATGGTGGAATTTGCCCGGGGCTTTTTGTTCGTCGTCCTTAATGACGCGGAACGAGCCCGACATGCCCAGATGCATCAGCAGGACGTCTCCGGAGGCAAGGTCCGCCAGAAGGTATTTGGCGCGGCGGCCGAGACCAGTCACGGTCTGGCCTGTTAGCCGCGCGACAAAATCCTTCTGGAACGGAAACCGCAGGTCCTTGCGCCTGGCGTCCGCTTTCACAATTTGGGATCCCTCCATGACCGGCTGCAGGCCGCGGCGGACGGTCTCGACTTCGGGTAACTCGGGCATTTTATGGACGTTCACCTTGTGGTGCCGACGTGGTAGCGACATTGCGGCGGGGGCGCTATGGTCCGGCGTTGCTAGTTTAAGGGCGTAAAAACCATGGATCGGTCGGACGAGACCACGCATTTCGGCTTCAAGGACATCACCGTCGGTGAAAAGCAGACGCTAGTGAACGACGTGTTTCACAGCGTGGCACACCGTTACGACCTGATGAACGACTTGATGTCGGCGGGTCTGCATCGCCTCTGGAAACAGGCGATGATCAATGCGCTCAACCCGCCGCGCGCCGATACTCCGTTCACGCTGCTCGACGTGGCCGGCGGCACCGGTGATATCGCATTTCGCGCCGCCAAGGCGGCAGGCGCGGGCTTTCGCGCCACCGTATGCGACATCAATTCCGATATGCTCAAGGTCGGCCGCGAGCGCGCGGCGGCGGGGTACCTCGATGACCGGGTGTCTTTCGTGGAAGGCAACGCGGAAGCCTTGGCTTTCCCCGACCGCAGTTTCGATGGCTACACCATCGCGTTCGGCATCCGAAACGTGCCGCGGATCGACCTCGCCCTGAGCGAGGCGTTCCGGGTGGCCAAGCCCGGCGGCAGATTTTTGTGTCTGGAATTCTCCACTGTCGATGTGCCCGGGCTCGATCGGATCTATGACCTGTTCTCGTTCAAGGTGATCCCGCCGCTCGGCGGCGCCGTGACGGGCGATGCCGAATCTTATCGCTACCTCGTGGAATCAATCCGCAAGTTTCCCAAGCCGAACGCGTTTGCCGATATGATCAGGGCGGCGGGTTTTTCCCGCGTCAGTTGGCAAAGCCTCTCCGGCGGCATCGTCGCCTTGCATTCAGGCTGGCGTTTGTGATCTCTGCCCTGACCCACATCGCGCGGCTCGCCCGCGCCGGTTTTGTGTTCGCGCGCGAAGGGGTGTTCGGTGTCGTTGATCCGTCTTTGGTACCGCCCCCCGGACAACTCGCGCTTCGCCTGGCTCGGATCATCGAGCGACCCGGAGCCAAATCCGGTCCACGCCTCTCGCGGGCGTTGACGAGGCTCGGACCTGCTTACCTGAAGCTCGGCCAGTTCCTCGCCACCCGTCCCGATGTCGTCGGCGTGATGATGGCGCGCGATCTGGAAAGCCTGCAGGACCGGCTGCCGCCGTTTTCGCAGACCGAAGCTGAAGCCGTTATCGCGCAATCGCTGGATCGGCCGGTGGCACAGGCTTTTGCCAGCCTCGGCCCGCCGGTCGCCGCTGCCTCGATCGCCCAGGTTCATCGCGGCGAAACCGAGCAGGGCGGCGTCCGTAAATCGGTTGCCGTGAAGGTACTGCGGCCTCACGTGGCCGCGCGCTTCCGGCGTGATCTCTCGGATTTCTTCTTTGTCGCGCGTAACGCCGAAGCCTACTCGGCCGAAGCGCGGCGGCTGCGGCTGGTCGAAGTCATCAACACCATGTCGCGCTCGGTGGCCATAGAGATGGACCTGCGGCTGGAGGCTGCCGCGCTCTCGGAAATGGCGGAGAACACCCGCGACGATCCGGATTTTCGCGTACCGGCGGTCGACTGGGATCGCACCACGCATAATGTCTTGACAATGGAGTGGGTTGACGGGGTTGCGCTGAGCGATCACGCGCGGCTGCAGAAATCAAACATCGATTTGCCGGACCTCGGGCGCAAGGTGATCCAGAGCTTCCTGCGCCACGCGTTGCGCGACGGCTTCTTTCATGCCGACATGCACCCAGGCAATCTGTTCCTCGACGAGGCCGGCCGCCTGGTTGCGGTCGACTTCGGAATTATGGGGCGCCTTGGCGCAAAGGAGCGGCGCTTCCTCGCCGAAATTCTTCTCGGCTTCATCACCCGCGACTATCGCCGCGTCGCTGAAGTGCATTTCGAGGCCGGTTACGTGCCGGGCCATCATTCGGTTGACAATTTCGCCCAGGCCATCCGCGCGATCGGCGAGCCGATCCACAACCGCACCGCCGAAGAAATCTCGATGGCGAAGCTGCTGACGCTGTTGCTCGAGGTCACCGGTTTGTTCGACATGCGTACTCGCCCCGAGCTGATCCTGCTGCAAAAGACCATGGTGGTGGTCGAGGGGGTGGCTCGCAGTTTCGACCCAAAACTCGACATCTGGAAAACCGCCGATCCAGTGGTCCGCGAATGGATCGAGCGCAATCTGGGCCCGGTCGGTCGGGTTGAGGGAGCGATGACCGGCGCCGGCGAGCTCGGACGCGTTGTGGCGGGGCTGCCGGCGATTGCAACGCGGTCAGTGGCCGTGCTGGAGCAAATGGAGACCATGACCAGGGAAGGCCTGAGGCTGTCGCCGGAGACTATTGCTGCGATGGGCCGGACCGAGGGGCGCAAGAGCCGCTGGCGCACTCTGGCGCTCTGGATCATCGCCGGGACCTTCATTGCAATCCTGTTTGCCGTCCGGCAATTATGATTGCAATGCATGCATTACGTGATAGCATTGCTAGCATAATGTACGGGATGCCCTATGGCCAGCCTGACCATCCGCAAGCTCGATGAAGGGGTAAAGACCTATCTGCGGCTTCGTTCGGCCAAAAATGGCCGCTCCGTAGAGGAGGAAGTCCGGGTGATCTTGCGCGAGATGATCGAAGGTCGGCCGTTCGAGTTCGCGGCGGCACCGTCCCAGGCCATCCAGCCGCGGCCGCAGGCCGCCTTCCGCGCTTCCAATACCGCCGGTGCAGAGGATTGGGCTCGCGTGACGCTCATCATCGGCGGCGGGATCGCGGCCTACAAGGCGCTGGACCTGATCCGCAGGCTCAAGGAAAGAGAGATTCGCGTCCGCTGCGTGCTAACCAAAGCAGCGCAGCAATTCGTGACGCCTCTCGCCGCCAGCGCGCTGTCGAACGAGCGCTGCTACACAGACCTGTTCGATCCACAAAGCGAGTTCGACGCCGGCCATATCCGCCTGGCGCGTGACTGCGATCTGATCCTGGTGGCTCCCGCGACTGCGGACCTGATGGCGAAGATGGCAACCGGTCATGCCGACGATCTCGCCAGCGCCATTCTGCTCGCGGCCGACCGGCCGATCCTGCTGGCGCCGGCGATGAACCCGCTGATGTGGACCAATGCCGCGACCCGCCGCAACGTCGCGCAACTGCAACGCGATGGCCTTACCCTGGTCGGACCCAACACTGGCGAAATGGCCGAAGCTGGCGAGTCCGGGGTCGGCCGGATGGCGGAACCCATCGAGATAGCCGCCGCCGCGGAGCGGCTGCTCAGACCGCGGCAACCGCGCCCGCTTGCGGGAAAGCGCGTCCTCATCACCGCGGGGCCGACCCATGAGCCGATCGACCCGGTGCGCTACATCGCTAACCGATCCTCCGGCAAACAGGGATTTGCCATCGCCGCCGCGGCACGGGCCGCCGGCGCGGATGTCACTTTGATTTCAGGACCCGTTGATATTACCGATCCCCCCGGCGTGACCGTCAAACACGTGGAATCCGCGCGTGACATGCTGCGGGCGGTCGAGGCAGCCCTCCCGTCGGATCTTGCGATCTTTGCCGCCGCCGTCGCGGACTGGCGCGTCGCGCATGAAGGCGAGCAGAAGCTGAAAAAGACCATCGAGGGTATGCCGCCGCTGCAACTTGTGGAAAATCCGGACATCCTTTCCACCATTTCCAAATTGAAGGACAGACGGCCGCCCCTGGTGATCGGGTTCGCCGCGGAAACCGAAAACCTGATCGACAACGCCAAGGCAAAACTGGCACGCAAGGGCTGCGACTGGATCGTCGCAAACGACGTCTCGCCTGCAACAGGCGTGATGGGCGGCGACCGCAATACGGTCCATCTGCTGACCCGGAAAGGCGAGCAAATCAATGTGGATTCCTGGCCGGCGATGACAAAAGAAGAAGTCGCCGCCGAGCTAGTGGCGCGGATCGCCAAAACGGTCGGAGAAAGTTCGTGAGCTTCAACGTCAAAATCGATGTCCGGCAATTGCCCCATGGCCAAGGGCTGCCGCTGCCCTGCTACCAGAGCGCCCACGCTGCGGGGCTCGATTTGCTGGCGGCGGTCACGGAGGATTTTCCGTTGATTCTTGCACCCGGGCAGCGCGCATTGGTGCCGACCGGGATCTCGGTCGCGTTGCCCGCGGGCTATGAGGCGCAGGTCCGTCCCCGCTCGGGGCTGGCATCGAAGCACGGCGTCACTGTGCTTAACGCGCCGGGCACTGTGGATGCGGATTATCGGGGCGAAATCAGCGTTCTCCTGATCAACCACGGCGACGCGCCGTTTGCCATCCGGCGCGGCGAGCGCATCGCCCAGATGGTGATCGCATCCGTGCTGAGGGCCGAACTGGTCGCTACCCCCACGCTTTCCTCGACCGAGCGTGGGAGCGGGGGGTTCGGTTCGACCGGCCGCTAATTTCCGTAACCAGCATTTACGAAACGTTTAGCGGCTTTTTTTGCACCGGGATTCGCGTTCACGATCTGGACTCTTACCCCTCGACTCCCGTTAGGGATATTGTCGTTTGATTCGCGCACGGCGGGGCTTGGCCGGGCGTAAAGTCGTGTGGTTTGGGGCGAAGATGTCAGACGTGATCGTTGCGATGCGTCGGACCCTGCTGTCGTGCACGTCTCTGGCACGCAACGGCCCGATCGCATTCGTGCTCGCATTCGCATCGGTAATGCCGGCAAACGCCGCCGATTCGTCCCTGATGGATGCGCTCTCGAGCTACCTCGACCTCCATCGCCAGGAATTCGCGGCATTAACCAGCGCGCTGGCGCTGCTCGGCTTCTCGGTCGTGGCCGCAATCCTGCTGATGCGCACCCGTGTCCGTGCCGCAACGAGCGAGGCACGGCTGCGCGTCGAGATCGGGGAGCTGCAGGCCCAGGCTGATCGCTTCCGGGCGTTGTTGTTCGCCGAGCCGCAGATTCTGATCTCTTGGGCGGCGGGCGAGGACCGGCCCAAAATCAGCGGTGACACCTCCCTGCTGGTTTCGCCGGAGCCGGAACAGCCGCAACGCATCCTTGCCTTCGGAACGTGGCTGCCGCCCGAGCCGGCGCTGCAGATGGATCATGCTGTCGATGCGCTCCGCGAGGCCGGCGAAGGTTTTCTGCTCAATGTGACGACGTCCGACGGGCGCTCGCTGGAGGCCATGGGGCGCGCGATCGGCGGCCAAGCCATTGTCCGGATTCGCGAACTCGGCGGGATCCGCCGTGAACTGGCGGAATCGAACCTGCGCTACAAGACACTGCTGGAGGAGACTGAGTTGTTGCGCGACTTCGCCGCCGTCGCGCCGTGGCCGATCTGGGCCAAAAGCGCGCAAGGTGAGCTGCGCTACGCTAATGCAGCCTATGCAAAAGCCACCGAAGCCGCAGGCGCCGCCGACGCTATCAATCGTAACCTTGAACTGCTCGAGAGCGATCAGCGCGACGGCCTCAACCGGGCGCTCAACGATAATTCGGCATTCACCGCCCGGCTGCCGATTGTGGTCGGCGGCGAGCGGCGCGTTTACGACATACACGCGCTGAAGCTCGGGAGCGGAAGCGCCGGCATCGCCATCGACGCCAGCGAAGCGACCGCCCTACGCGCAGCGCTGGTGCGGATGGCGGAGGCGCATCGCCGTACCCTCGATCAGCTATCTTCCGGGGTCGCCGTGTTTGACGCTCAACGGCGGCTGGCGTTCTATAACGACTCCTATCGGAGGCTTTGGGACCTCGACGGCGTGTTTCTCGACGGTAATCCAGACGACTCGAGCGTGCTCGATCGGCTGCGTGCAGGGCGCAAACTTCCGGAGCAGCCGGACTTCCGCGCCTGGAAGGCCAAGCTGCATGAGGCGTATCGCGCGGTCGAGCCGGTCAAGGACACCTGGTATCTCCCCGGCGGGCGCGCCGTCAGCGTGGTGACCACGCCGAATCCGGAAGGCGGCGTCACCTATCTGTTCGACGATGTTACTGAAAGCCTCGATCTTGCCCGCCGGTTCGATGGGCTGATCCGGGTGCAACGTGAAACGTTGGACAATCTCGGCGAAGCGGTTGCGGTGTTCGGCAGCAACGGCCGAGCGCAGTTGTTTAATCCGGCCTTCGCCAGGACGTGGAAGCTGTCGCCGGAGGCGCTGCGCGAGCAGCCTCATATCGAAACGGTGGAAAGCTGGTGCAAGCCGCTGTTCGACGACGCCAAGACGTGGCGCACGATCCGCGAAGCCGTCACGGCGATCGAGAACCGGGTCGAAGTACCGCTGAAGCTGGAACGCAGGGACGGCAGCGTGCTGGACTGCATGACCATGCCGCTGCCGGACGGCGCCACCATGCTGACCTTCCAGGACATCACCGACACCGAGAACGTCGAGCGCGCGCTTCGCGAGCGCAACGAGGCGCTTGAGACCGCCGACCAGATGAAGGTCGATTTCGTGCACCACGTCTCGTATGAACTGCGCTCGCCGCTGACCACCATCATCGGCTTTGCGCATTTCCTGAGCGACCCAGTTACCGGTCCACTGACGCCGAAGCAGGCCGAGTATCTCGGTTACATCACCACCTCGACGGACGCGCTGCTTGCGATCATCAACAACATCCTCGATCTCGCGACTATCGATGCCGGAGCGATGTCGCTCAATCTGGGTTCGGTCGATATCGGCAAGACCATTGAGGCCGCCGCGGAAGGCATCCAGGACCGGCTCGCGACCGATCGCATCCAGCTCAAGGTCGATATCGATTCCAACATCGGAAGCTTCGTGGCCGACGAGCGCCGGATAGTGCAGGTGCTGTATAACCTTTTGGCCAATGCCGTCGGATTCTCGCCCCAGGATGCCATCGTCGGCTTGACCGCGAAGCGGACCGAGCACAGCGTGGTCTTCACCGTGACCGATTCCGGTCCGGGGATTCCGCCTGACGTGAAGGACAAGGTGTTCGACTGGTTTGAAAGTCACTCCCACGGCTCGCGGCATCGTGGCGCCGGCCTCGGGCTGTCGCTGGTGCGCTCCTTTGTCGAATTGCACGGAGGCAAGGTGCGCGTTGATTCGATGGTCGGCAAGGGCACCACCGTGACCTGCGACTTTCCCATCGACCAGGCGTTAGCCAACGAGACCGCGACCGCGCATCTGATGGCCGATCTTGCCTTGCTGATCGGCCCTGGCGACGTCATCACACTTTCCGGCGACCTCGGGGCAGGAAAAACAGCAGCCGCGCGCGCCATGATCCGCTATCTCGCCGGCGACGAGGCGCTGGAGGTTCCAAGCCCGACCTTCACGCTGGTACAGGCCTACGATCTGCCATCGTTTCCGCTGCTTCATGCCGATCTCTACCGCGTCAGTAATCCGCTCGAACTGGAAGAGATTGGCCTGTCGCCACTGCCGGAGGGCACGGTTGCGCTAATCGAATGGCCGGAGCGCGCGCCATCAGCATTGCCTGCGGACCGCATCGACCTCGGGCTTAACTATCGTGCCGCGTTGGGATCAACGGCGCGCGCCGCCGAAATAACCGGTTACGGCAAGGCCGCCGCGCAAGTCGCAAGATTGAAAGCGCTGCGGCAGTTTGTGGAGGCAGCGGGCTATGCGGACGCAAAGCGTCTGCGCATGCCCGGCGATGCCTCGACACGTTCTTACGCGCGGCTCGTCCGCGGCGATGGCGTTGTCGTCCTGATGAACTCACCCCGGCGTCCCGATGGGCCGGCGATCTACCATGGCAAGTCCTACAGCGCGGCAGTCCATCTGGCCGAGGACGTCAAAGCCTTCGTCGCCATCGACGGCGGCCTGCGCGAGCGCGGCTTCTCGGCGCCCGCAATACATCACGCAGACCTGGATGTTGGGTTCCTGATCACCGAGGATTTCGGGACCGCAGGATTTATCGAAGGCAATCCACCTCGGCCGATCCCCGAGCGTTACGAGGCCGCGACCGACATGCTGGCCGCGCTGCACCGTGAAACGCTGCCTGAAACTCTCCCGTTGGCACCGCCGCTCAACTACACCATACCGAGCTACGACACCGACGCGCTATTGGTCGAAGCCGGGTTGATGCTCGAATGGTACCTGCCGGATCGGGGCGCCAAGCTCGATCCCGAGAAGCGAACCGAGTTCGTCACGATTTGGCGCGATTTATTGAGTAAACCGGCTTCCGCCCCGAGAACCTGGGTGCTTCGGGATTTCCATTCCCCTAATCTGATCTGGCTCGGCGAACGGCAGGGTATTGCGAGAGTAGGCATCATCGACTTCCAGGACACCGTGATGGGCCCGGTCTCTTACGATGTGGTGTCGCTGCTCCAGGACGCCCGTATCGATGTGCCCGAGCAGCTCGAGCTTGCGCTGCTCTCGCGCTACATCAAGACGCGGCGCGCGTCCGACGAGACCTTCGATACTTCGGTGTTCGCCGAGCTTTACGCCATCATGTCGGCACAGCGCAACACGCGCCTGCTCGGGACTTTCGCGCGGCTCAATCGGCGCGACGGCAAACCGCAATATTTGCGCCATCAGCCGCGGGTCTGGACCTATCTCAGCCGTTCGCTGGCTCACCCCGCGCTTTCGCGGGTCAGGCAATGGTACGAACTCAACGTACCTCCGCCAGTCGGGTAATTTACTCGTTGTTAGCGAGGGCGCCCTTAATCTGCGCGAAAGCTGGCCCTTGGCGGAGGGCGCGAGTGCTGTGGGCTGGGGCACATCAATGGCGACAGAACGGCGCAAAGGTGAGCGCGTGATATTCGAACGTGGCATCCCCGCGCATATGATGGGCATCGACGGCACCTGGCGGCGCGAGTGCATGATGGAAGACATTTCCGAGACCGGCGCGAAGCTCAGCATCGAAGGTTCCGTCGAGGGCCTGCAGCTCAAGGAGTTCTTCCTGCTGCTGTCCTCCACCGGACTTGCCTATCGCCGCTGCGAGCTGGCCTGGGTCAACGGCGACCAGATCGGCGTCAATTTCCTCAAAACCGGCGACAAGAAAAAAAGGGCAGCGAAGCGCGCGCCGCAGCTCGCGGAACTCTAGACCGCCGCAGGGGGTCGCATAACCGTCACGTCGGACGGCTAATGCTTAGACCATGCCGGTGCACGGCACGAATCCCGTGGTATGTTCGTGGATCCAACAACAGGCGTTGCAGAAAACTCCAAATGTCCGTCAGACCCACCAAAGCGATGATACTCGCCGCCGGCCTCGGGGTGCGCATGCGCCCCCTGACAGACCAGATGCCGAAGCCGCTGGTGCGAGTGGCCGGGCGGGCCCTGCTCGATCATGTCCTCGACAAGCTTGCGAACGCCGACGTCGCCGAGGCCGTGATCAACGTGCACTATCTGCCCGACCAGATCATCGACCACGTCGCCGAGCGCAAGCGGCCCCGCGTCATCATTTCCGATGAGCGCGATGAGGTGCTTGGCACCGGCGGGGGCGTCGTCAAGGCACTGCCCCTGCTCGGGCCCGCCCCGTTCTTCCACGTTAACGCCGACACCCTGTGGATCGATGGCGTGCAGCCCAACCTGGCGCGGCTGGCACGCGCGTTCGAGCCGGCGAGCATGGATATCCTCTTGCTGATGGCGCCGACGGCCAGCAGCATCGGTTATGGCGGACGCGGCGATTACGCCATGCTGCCCGATGGCGCCTTGCGCAAGCGCAGGGAACATCAAGTGGTTCCGTTCGTGTATGCCGGTGCGGCGATCATGTCGCCATCGCTGTTTGCCCATGCGCCGTCCGGGGAATTTTCGTTGACCAAGATGTTCGACCGCGCCAACGAGCAGGAGCGGCTGTTTGGGCTGCGCCTGGACGGCATGTGGATGCACGTGGGAACCCCGGACGCCGTTGGCGCGGCCGAGCAGGCATTCCTCGCCAGCGTGGTCTGAAGATGGCCACGGCTTTTCTCCGCAATTAGAAATCGCACCCGCAATTCGGCCATGCCATGATGCAACCTGATCCCGAATCAGGAGGCCCATGCGCGTTTTCAGCGTTCCACTTTCTGCGCCTTTCCTGCGCACCGTTATCGCCGCGTTGGTCGATGGCAGCCTGGTCGATGGCTTCGAGGCCCGCACGCATCCGGAAAGACTGGCGCTGGCGACGCTGTACCTCCCGACACGGCGTGCCGGGCGAATGGCCCGGGAAATCTTTCTCGACGAGTTGAATTCCGACGCGCTGCTGCTGCCGCGCATCGTCGCGCTCGGCGACATTGACGAGGACGAGCTGGCGTTCGCCGAAGACCCTGAGCAATTAGCCGGCGCGGCGCCGTTGGAGATTCCCCCAAGCCTCGGTGAACTCGAGCGCAGACTCACCCTGGCGAAACTGGTCGCTGCCTGGGCAAAAGGTCCGGTATTGTCTCCGCTGGTGGTCGGCGGCCCGGCTTCGACGCTCGCATTGGCCGCCGATCTGGCACGCCTGATCGACGACATGGTCACGCGCGGCGTCGGCTGGGAAGCGCTGGACGGTTTGGTGCCAGATGAACTGGACGAGTATTGGCAGCGCTCGCTGCAATTCCTGCTGATTGCGCGACAGGCGTGGCCCGCTCATCTCAAGGAAATCGGGAAGATCGAGCCGGCGGCGCGGCGCGATTTGTTGATTTCGGCGGAGGCGAGCCGCCTCGCCGCGCATCATGACGGTCCGGTGATCGCCGCGGGCTCAACCGGATCGATGCCGGCTACGGCGAAATTCCTCCACGCCGTCGGCGCGCTGCCGCAAGGCGCGGTGGTGCTGCCGGGGCTCGATACCGATCTCGATCCGGAGGCGTGGCAAACCATCGGCGGCGCCACCGACGCAAAAGCAAAATTAATCTCACCTCCGGCGTCCAATCATCCGCAGTTCGCGATGCACGCGCTGCTCGATCGATTCGGCATTCGCCGCGGCGACGTCCGAATTTTAGGTCAAGCGGCACCGCATGGACGTGAAGTGCTGGCATCCGAGACGATGCGGCCTTCAAATGCGACCGCGCAATGGCATCGGCGATTAACTGAACCAGGGATCGCCGAAAAAATTTCCCTCTCTATGGCAAACATCGCCGTGATCGAAGCCGATAATCCTGAGACGGAGGCGCTTTCGATTGCGGTCGCGATGCGCGAAGCGCGGCATCTGAATAAATCGGCGGCGCTCGTAACTGCCGATCGCGCGCTGGCGCGGCGAGTAAGCGCGGCGCTTGACCGCTGGAATCTCGCGTTCGACGATTCCGGCGGCGACGCGCTGATGGACACATCTATAGGAATTTTCGCTCGGCTCACCGCACAGGCGGCAGCAAACGAGCTTGAGCCGCCGATCCTGCTGGCGCTGTTGAAGCATCCGCTGTGCCGGCTGGGCGGCCCCCCCGGCGCATTCAAGCGCGCGACCGAAGCGCTCGAACTGGCGCTGCTGCGCGGCACGCGTCCGCAGGCAGGAAGCAAGGGACTCGCGCGCGACTTCTCGCGCTTCCGTGCCGAGCTTGCAAGCCATCGCCGAGGCGATCCGTCCGCGCTGCATGGCTCAGAACCTCGGACCCGGCTTGACGACGAGCAACTCGAGAGCGTCCAAAGCCTGATCGCGTCCTTGCATGACGCGCTTTCACCGCTTGAAAGTCACGTCTCATCCAAGCCGTGCGATTTCGCCGAGCTTGTCGAACGACATCGCAACGTGTTGATGGAGCTCTCGCGCGATGAGCATGGCATCGCGCTGGCGTTCGAGGGTCGGCAGGGATCGGCACTATCCGCCGCATTCAACGATCTGTTCGGCGGCAACCCGCAAACGGGACTGCTGGTTCAACTCAGCGAATACCCGGAAGTGTTCCAGACAGCTTTTGCCGATCGCATGGTGCGCCGGCCGGAGGGGGCTGATGCTCCCTTGAAAATCTATGGACCGCTCGAAGCGCGGCTGACGCAGTCGGACCGCGTCATTGTTGGCGGGCTGGTGGAGGGCGTCTGGCCGCCGTCGCCCCACGTCGATCCATGGCTGAGCCGGCCGATGCGGCACGAGCTTGGCCTCGATCTGCCGGAGCGGAGAATCGGCCTTTCCGCGCACGACTTCACGCAATTGCTCGGCGCTGACGAGATTATCCTAAGTCACGCCGCCAAGGTGGGCGGCGCGCCGGCGGTGGCCTCGCGCTTTCTGCACCGCCTAGAGGCGGTTGCGGGCGAGGCGCGCTGGCAAGCTGCGAAAATCGCCGGTGAAAAATATCTGGTTTTGGCATCTGAACTGGATCGGGCCGACAAAGTCGAACCGATCCCGCAGCCCGCACCGAAGCCGCCGCGCTCGGCCAGGCCGCTGAAACTCTCGGTGACCGCGATCGAGGACTGGCTGCGCGATCCCTACACCATCTACGCCAGGTATATATTGCGGCTTAACCCGCTCGATCCCGTCGACATGCCACTTTCTGCCGCCGATCGCGGTTCGGCAATCCACGGTGCGCTCGGTGAATTCACGCAGACTTTTTCCGATGTGCTTCCGGACGATCCGGTGCGCGCCTTGCGCGATATCGGCGAGAAATATTTCAAGCCGCTGATGGAGCGGCCTGAAGCAAGGGCGCTGTGGTGGCCACGCTTTCAGCGCATTGCCAAATGGTTTGCGGATTGGGAAATCGAGCGGCGCCGCGATCTCGATCATATCCAGGCCGAGATCCGGGGCGAAATGCCGATCCTCCTCGATGGCGGGCGCACTTTTCTGATTTCGGCGCGCGCCGACCGGATTGAACGGCGCAACGATGGCACGTTTGCGATTCTCGATTACAAGACCGGACAACCGCCGAGCGGCAAACAAGTGCGCATGGGGCTGTCGCCACAGCTCACGCTCGAAGCGGCGATCCTTCGGGCAGGCGGCTTTGAAGGAATTCCGGCCGGCAGTTCGGTCAGCGAGATCGGTTATGTCAGGCTTCCCGGCAACAATCCGCCCGGAGAGCAAAAGCCGCTTGAATTGAAGATCAAACAGAGCGATGCATCGCAGCCGCCCAATGACGCCGCCGATGAGGCGCGAACGAAACTCGAGGCCCTGATCCGCGCTTTCGAAAGCGAAACCCAGGCCTATACTTCGCTCAATCTTTCCATGTGGTCGAACCGCTACGGCAGTTACGACGACCTCGCCCGCATCAAGGAGTGGTCGGCGGCTGGCGGCTTGGGACTAGAGGAATGGTAATGGCGTTGCGCCCAATCCCCCGAGC
>Ga0209473_1000494_pt1 | contig 23777 bp, 21 predicted proteins | sample GraSoiAngelo_133_FD_185890 | JGI IMG/M metagenome (GOLD analysis project Ga0209473, IMG submission 185890) | Grasslands soil microbial communities from the Angelo Coastal Reserve, California, USA - 14_0929_05_20cm (SPAdes) (version 2) | ecosystem: Environmental > Terrestrial > Soil > Grasslands ...
CATTTGCACGCCATCGACCTGAATCTTTTTAATTCCGGCGCCTACGAATCCATTAAAACCGGTGGAAAGAGAAATGTGGGCCGGCGCGCCTCTGCGAACACCGAAATCCTCGACGAGATGGGCTTGAGCGGAAGTAATCGCGGCGAGACCGAGCGCGGTCACGACGGACAACGCGCGAGCCGTTCGACCTGCGTTGGGCATTTCTTATGGATATTATATTTATGGTTTTTCTACAATCAAATAATTGTTGACCAAGCCCTTTCCCATCTCGCGCAGATGAGTCGCATTCAATATTAATAGCTGATTATTAGACGCTTATATATTCCAGATTGACTGGCTTTTAGCGTTCAATTCTCGTGCCGACGAGCGGTTTGGGTCCGCCTGAAATGGCGCTTTGGAATCAGAAAAACGGGGCCTAGTGCCTGCGCTCCTCGAAAAGCACTGCAGACGGGGAGTCGGAGCCTAGAAGCTAAGTCCTAAGCCGCGCTTCAGTCGGCCGTGGCTTGGTGACAGCGCGTTCGATTGCGGCAGTGAGCTCTTCCGCGACCAATGGCTTGGCAATGTGGTCGAGAAATCCCACCTTTCGGCTCCGTTCGATATCGGTTTCGGTGTTATGTCCGCTGATGGCGATTGCCCGAATCGGTTTCGTTGCGCTTAGTTCCTGCATTAGATCCCATCCAGTACCGTCGGGCAGGCGAAGGTCACTCAGCAGCACGTCAAATTCGATCGCTTTTGCGAGACCACGGGCCGAGGCGATATCAGGCGCAATATAAACCTTGTAACCAATGGTGGTGAGGAATTTTCGGAGCGCCTCCGCGGTGCTGGCGTGATCTTCGACAACGATGATGCGGTACGGTTCTCGGCCCATGGACGCTTGATCCAAGCTTAGTTTGTGCCAGCGAAGATGTGCATCGCGAGTGCGGCTCCACAACCCAGCCACCAAGCTGGCTGTGCTACCAGAGCTCGACGCCCTATGCAGGTAATCATTCGCTGGGATGGAAGCGAATTCGATTCTCCAATGTTCGCCATCTCTACATTCCGCCATCCCCGAGCCTTTAGCGTCTTCGAGCACAAGAGAATCAGGTTAGTCATACCTCGAAAAATGTACGCAAACGTTGAAGGAAAGTCGCGCTATATTCACGTTGCTTGGCCGCCTCGTTTTGGGCGAGATGAGCATCTTTGATGATGCCCTCGGTCTCCATTTTTCGTTTTGCAAGTAGCTCGCTCAGTTGATTGAGACATTCCGGGGATTGGCGAATGACTTCGCCCATCACTGGTTTGCTGATTTCCAGAACGTAGCAGTCGGCCGTGGCGCGGACGGTGGCAGTGCGGCGTTCGCCGGTCAGGAGCGACATTTCGCCGAAGCAATCGCCAGAATGCAACGTGCCAACACGAATGGGTGCGCCATTTTTGGCCACGGAAACGTTGGCGCTGCCGCGCAAGAGCACAAACATCGAATCGCCCTCCGCGCCCTCTACGATAACGCGTTCGCCCCGCCCAAAATGATTGAGTCGTGAGTGTTGCAGCAAAGCATCGAGTTGATCGTCCGCAAGGCACTGAAAAAGAGGCTCGCCGCGTAAGATCTTACGCGCTTGCTCCTGATCTTCGCCCCCACGGTCCCGGGGCCGGCGTTCCACATGCAGTGTCCGAATCGGGTAAGGAATGCTGATTTGTTGACGTTTCAATTCATACCAAACATTTGTGCGAATGGCGTCATTCACCTCGTTGATCGCGGCATGATTGCCCATGTAGAATTTGATCTCATAGATGACGGCGTGATCGGCGAAATCGACGAGAAAGATTTTTGGCGGCGGATCTCTTAGCACGAGCTCGGCGTTCCTGGTTGCGCGCATGAGTGCATCTTTAACGCGATTGGGCGGGGTCTTGTAGTCGATGCCAACGCGAATCCGCATCGCGTGCACTTGAGTGGGGTAATGCAGATTGACGATGGTTTCCCGAACGATTTCGTTGTTCGGAATATCGAGGTAGATGCCGTCATTGGTGCGCAAACGGGTGGAGCGCCAGTTGATCTCCATGACTTCAGCGAAGCGTTCACCTACGTGTAACCAGTCGCCGACCCGAAAGGGCCGGCTAATTTGCAATTGAATGCCGGCGATAATTCCTCCGAAAAGATTTTGTCCGGCAAAACCGACAATAATAGCGACGATGCCCGACCCCGCGAGAAGGCCCTTGAGCTGGGCTTCGGCGTGATAGCCGAAGCTGAGGACGAGCAGAAGAGTGATGAGGAAAACCAGCAGGGCAAAGATCTCGCGCAGAATGTGCGGAATGGGGGTTTGCCGCTTCTTTTCGAAGTAGAAGTCCCAGAGAAAATGATTGGCGAACGCGACAATGAAAGCCGGACTTAGCAGGACGAGGGCAGCGCCGACGTGCCTGCGCCAGCCGGCGTGGACACCATAAACGGTGATGGCGGCATAAAACGCCAGGGTGAGACAGAAAATTTGGAAGAAGAATCCCAGCGGCAGGTGTGCGCGGCGTTTGAACAAGCGGCCGAGAGTGAGGGCAACGAAGTAGGTGAGGATAAAAGCGATGACGGTGGCGATGGGGCGCTGAGAACTAATGAAGGCCTGGATCATCGGCATCCGATTTTACCGGTAAACAGGCACTCGAACAAGCGCGAGGCACATCTGCCCCGATTTGGCCAATCTCGGAAGTTAATAAGGACTGCGTCCGAACCCGGCAGCCGGAAGGTTCTATTCTTTTTCCAGGGCGAAACAGCCGTCCGTCATCCGTTAAACCGCGGCGCGAAAAACAGCCAGGCCCAACCAGCGAGGAAGCAAAGTCCGCCGAGGGGCGTGATTACTCCGAGCCAACGGATGTTGGTCAATGCCATGGTGTACAAACTCCCGCTAAAAAGGAGAATGCCAGCACAAAACAACCAGCAGGCGCCGCGATTGGTTGCGCCAAAAAAGGCGAGGAGCAGGAGCGCGATGGCGTGAACAAAATGATAAAAGACGGCCTTGTTCCAAACCTCGAGCATTCCGTGGCGATCGATTATGGATTTAAGCGCATGCGCGCCGAACGCGCCCAGCGCCACGGCGAGAAAGCAAAGTGCCGCGGCGATGCGCACAAATAAGACCGACATAATGATTCCTCAATTATTCAGACTTTGCCGAACCGGCATCTCGTAACTGGAACTTTCGACCACCTCGCGCGATTTACGCAAGTGCGCTCTGCGGGCCTGCTCAGATGTCGGCTTCGATTGCTCATTAGTTGAACGAAGGAATCTCTCGCCTTCCACATTTGTCATCCCGAGCGTAAGCGAAGGACCTCCCCAAAGGTTGTCGATCACACAAGTTTGTTTGCACAACTTTCGCTCACTCGCGAGGTCCTTCACCCCGAAATCATTCGGGATTCGGGATGACGCGCAGAGATCGGATTGGTATGGGGCCATCTGCGGTGGTTGATCCGACGTTTGCATTCCGCGTAGAGCGCGTCGTAAAGAACAAACTCACGCTCGAGAATTTCGTGGTCCGTTAGTCCAAGTGCACCAAAGCCGCCCGCAATCCAACGCAAGCCTTCGCCGGCGGGGTGAGGATTGGTTGGATGCGAATCGGCCGCGCGGACAATTTCGGCGAGGAGCAAGAGCGCTGGCTCTGTCAGATTGTATTTCTTAAGGATGGAATTGAAGGAAACATCCTCGCCGTGATGTCCTAGCTCGCAGTTCGGAACATCGAATACAGTTCCGTCGTCGATTTTTCCCCACTCGGTCTCACGCGGGAGAAATACAAACTCCGCCTCAGGATCGACAAAATTCCTGATCAACCACGGACAGGCCACGCGATCGACCTTAATTTTTTCACGGGTGATCCATTTCATGCCGAGACCATAGCCATGCTCGCTGGGCACCCCAACCGGGTTTTTCTGCGGGTTGAAATGAAAAGGCGGGACAGAAAACAGGCAGGCATGCCTGTTTGGCGCACAGAGTTGGAAGGCTGTGTTCCGTCGGGCATACCGGTTCCGCGGAGCTGGAAGAAATCCTTAACTCACTCCGATGGCCCGACGGAGTCTCGCCCTACCGAAACGAGCGGAACACAGGCATTTTTGCCCGTGCGCCCAGCAGGCTTTTTTAAATTGCTGACCCTGCTGAGAGAAACAGGCAGGCCTGCCCGTTTGGCGCAGAGACGGAACGTATATGTTCCGTTAGTGCGAATGTAGAATGTTGGGCGCGAATGGTCACGCGTGGCCAGTGAATCGAGCGGTGTTGGTTCTGGAGCGAATGAACACTCCAGAACCCCACGCTATTTGATGTTAATGTTTCTCGCCTTTTTCCTTGTGCTCGGCTTTCTCATCATGAGTGCCGAGGTATTTCCCGCTAGCATCAACAAGGATGCCCGTTTCCTTGCCATCCTTGTTCACGACTGCTTCGTAGCATTCCTTGCCCTTGCGAGTTTCTTTTTCGATTCGAAGGATTTGATCGTTACCGGCCTTGTCCTTGATGGTGGTTTGGGCCGCTTCCGGCACATCCTTCATCTCGACCTGCGTTTCTTCATGCGCCGCCTGCGCCACCACTCCAAAGGTGAGGCCAGCGCTGATGATTCCTGCGATAATTAGGTTCCTCGTTTTCATGTTATTTACTCTTTGACCCTCTTTAGACTGGATTCGCTGAATCTTTATTCGGCGGATGCTTCGCCGCCCTCAGTCTCATAAAATACAATCCAGACAGCGGTGCGGTGCCTGTGGCATTTAAAATTTCTCCAAGCTGATGCCTATCTCCGGCGCGAATTTAGATTGATATGCCACAACCAGGAGAATGCGCGGGAGCGAATCCCTCTTTCTGGGAACGCACCGCGCGGAAGTTTTACACAGAACCGCTAACGGAAAATGTGATAACAGATGTCTGCATCATCGGTGCGGGCATCGCCGGGGTAACGACGGCCTATTTGCTGGCACGCGAAGGTCGAGACGTTGTCTTGGTCGATGATGGTCCTGTCGGCGGCGGAATGACAGGGCGCACTACCGCGCATCTCGTGAACGTACTAGATGATCGCTATTACGAACTCGAAAAAATGCTCGGCCAGGAGTTTTCGCGCCTTTCCGCCGAAAGTCATACCGCGGCGATTGATCGAATCGAGAAAATCGTCGGCGACGAAAATCTCGATTGCGACTTTGCGCGGGTCGATGGCTACCTATTTCTGCCTCCCGGTGGTTCGGTCACAGATTTGAAACAGGAATTCGATGCGGCGCACCGGGCCGGTTTGCGCGAGGTCGAGCGGATTGACCGCATTCCAGTTGGAGAATTCACGACTGATGGAGTGCTTCGATTTCCGCGACAGGCCGAATTTCATCCTCTCAAGTATCTGAATGGGCTGGTGCGGGCGACGATCAGTCGGGGCAGCCGCATCTTTACCGGAACGCGCGTGGTCAAAGTTGAAGATGGCAATCAGGTACGAATTGAAACATCAAAGGGCCACTCCATTAGGGCAGAAGCGGCCGTTGTCGCAACCAATTGTCCGATCAATGACCGTCTTGTTATCCATTCCAAGCAGGCGCCCTATGCTACTTATGTATTGACGTTGCGGGTGACGCGCGAGGTAGAGCACGTTCTCTTGTGGGACACAGGCGAGACGGCCAAGCAAGAGAAGCGCATGGTCGGGCCGATTCCGTACCATTACCTTCGATTCGCGCGCGATAATGAAGGCGATGTTCTAATTGTAGGGGCCGAAGATCATAAGACTGGGCAGGCGACCGATTTTGAAGCGCGATTGGCAAAGCTTGAACGGTGGACACGGGATCATTTTCCTTTCGTTGGTGGGATTACGGACCATTGGTCGGGGCAGGTCATGGAAACGGTGGATGGCATGGCCTACATCGGCCGCAATCCCGGCGACAAAAATGTTTTTGTGGTAACGGGTGATTCTGGTAACGGAATGACGCACGGAACCATCGCAGGAATATTGATCACTGATCTGATCTGCGGTCGCGAAAATCCCTGGACTAAACTTTACGATCCAAGTCGCAAGATCCTGCAGCCGAAGGTGGTAGCGGACTACGTTGCCGAGAATGCGAATGTCGTCGCGCAACTCCGAGACTATGTCACACCTGGCGACGAGCCGGACGCGGAAAAGATTCAATCAGGCGAAGGCGCGATTCTGCGAGAAGGCACAAGGAAGATCGCGGCCTACCGTGATGAAAATGGAAGGTTACACAAATTTTCGGCGGTATGTCCACATTTGAAATGCATCGTTCGCTGGGACGGCTGCGAAAAAACCTGGGATTGCCCGTGCCATGGTTCGCGTTTTGATGCGCTTGGCCGCGTCCTGAATGGTCCTGCGATCTCCGATTTGGAGGAGGAAGGGTTCCGAAAACGAAATTGCAGTGCCGCGGCCCGTGGTTGAATCCAAAGCCGAGCTATCCGGTGTCCGATCTTCTGGAACATAGACTTCCAGTCTGTGCGCCCAGCAGGTTTGAAAACCGCTGAACGGTTTCGCACGGGAGAGAGTGTGTTTAAAGAAGTCGTTGACCCGGCGGCTCGACGGAGTCTCGCCTTACCAATTCGTCTTCACCAAAATTCTACGGTAGGACGACGTCGGTGTGCGCCCGCTCTGCGCTTGTTTTCATCGTGCTGGGGAGACGAGACATGCGGTGGCTGTCGTTCTTAGACCTCGCAAGTTGCGGGCTGCTTTCGCTGATAACCGCCTCAATGTTTTCCATCGACTAACCGAACCCAGGGCAGTTTCTCGTCAGGGAACACATCCTTGGTCGGCTGAAAATCCTCCGGATGGTCGAGGCTCCCGGTGGTGATGTCGATCTCTCCCGGACGATTGCTTATCTCGTAAGTGAGCGAAGTGCCGCAGACGTCGCAAAAAGTTCTTATGGCACCCGTCTCGGTTCGATGTCGTTTTGGTTTCCCCTTTTCAATTTCGAAACTTGATTGCGGCACTGTGATCCAGGCTACGGCCTGTGCTCCGGCGGCGCGCCGGCAATTCGCGCAGTGACAATTAGCCTGGTGCATCGGCTTGTGTGTGGCTCGGAAGCGCACGTTTCCGCAGTAACATCCTCCAGTGATCGGCCGGCCTTCCATGGGAACAAGATTCACAAAAACGCAGCGTTTTCCAAGTGATCGGCGTCAGCGCTAGGTCGTCAGCCCATTCGAAATCAGAAATCCAGAAATCAGAGATCAAAGTCGAAGACGGAAATGAAAACAGCTCTTCACAACGGCGGCATGTTGCGATTAGTTTGACGGATGCATCGCCGGACATTTTTTTCGCTCTTACTCTTATTCTTACTCCGGCTGACAGCTTTCTCCGCTTCGCCCGTCCAGGAACGCGCCGATCGTTTCCTTAAGCTGGCGAACGCCGGATATCAGGCGCTTTCTCGCGTCAATAATGAAGCGCAATGGCTTGCGGTGACGGACGTAACGCCGGAGCACGACGCCGCGGTTGAGGCAACCGGCAAAGCTTACGCTGCGTTCAATGGCAATCCAGCCATCATCAGCGAAGCGCGGGACCTGCTCGGACACGAGAAGGAATTAACGGCGCTGAGCGTTCGGCAGTTGAAACAACTGCTTCTGAATGCGGCCGAAGGGCCGATGACAAATCCGGACCTGGTCGCAAAACGCGTGGAGGCCGAAACCAAGCAGGCCTCGATTCTAAATAGTTTTGAATTCAAACTTAACGGCCAAAAGATCACGGCCAACGAAATCGATGACAAACTGGAGAAGAGTACGGACCTGGAAGAGCGCAAGGCAATTTGGGAAGCCTCCAAGGAATCCGGGCCGGCCCTCAAACCAAATCTCGTGGTCCTGCGAGATCTCCGGAACGGCGTGGCCAGGGAGATGAAGTATCCGGACTATTTCTCGTTAGAGGTGGCCAGCTACGGAATGACGACGGACGAGATGTTAAAAATGCTGGACGACTGGATGGCGACCCTTCGTCCTCTTTATCTGCAACTGCATACCTGGGCGAAGTACAAGCTGGCCGAGAAATATCATCAGCCGGTCCCAAAAAGAATTCCGGCGCACTGGCTCAACAATCGTTGGGCCCAGGAATGGCCCGGTTTGGTTGAAGCCGCTAACATCGACAAATACTTCCAGGGCCGTCAGGCGGAATGGATTATTAAGACGGCCGAGCAATTCTATACCGGGCTGGGATTTTCTCCGTTACCTGAAAGCTTTTGGAAGAAATCGGACTTGTACCCATTGCCACCGGACTCGAAACGGAAGAAAAACACTCACGCTTCGTGCTGGCACATCGATTTGGAGAACGACATCCGCTCACTCCAAAGCATCGAACCAAATGCACGCTGGTTTTTCACTGCACATCACGAGCTTGGTCACGGCTACTACTTTAAAGCCTACAGCCGGCCGGAAGTTCCCTATTTGCTGCGGACAGGCGCTGCCCCTGGATTTCACGAAGGTGTGGGCGAGTTGATTTCGCTGGCTTCAAGTCAGGTGCCGTATCTGCAATCGCAGGGAATTTTGCCCAGGGATTTCAAGCCCGATATGACTGCATTTCTGCTTGATGACGCGCTGGCCCGCGCCATCCCGTTCATTTACTTCTCGTGCGGGACGATGCCACACTGGGAGGCCGATATTTACGCGCACAATCTGCCGGCCGATCAGTGGAACGCGCGCTGGTGGAAATACGTGAGCGATATGCAGGGAGTTGAACCGCCCTCACCGCGTAGCGAAGAATGGTGCGACGCCGCAACCAAGACCCACATTAATGATAACCCCGCTTACTATTATAACTACGCTTTCGCTACCGTGTTTAAGTTTCAACTACACGACTACATCGCCCGTAAGATCCTGCATCAGCCGCCGCAATCCTGTAACTATGCCGACAACAAGGAAGTCGGGACGTGGCTGAATAACATTCTGAAAAAGGGTAGCACCGAGGAGTGGCGAAAAGTCTTAAAGGAAGCGACCGGGGAAGATATTTCCACCCGTGCGATGGCCGAATACTTCAAGCCATTGCAAAGCTGGCTGGAAGAACAAAACAAGGGGCGACACATCGGGTGGGAGTAAGATTAGGGTCAGAGGTCAGCGATCAGAGGACAGATTTTGTAGGGCAGGCGCCGCTTGCCACATAAGGATGTTTGTGCCAAGCACCTCCACAACATCTGAGGAGATGTTTAACGGTCGCGTTCTCGTAATCACCGGCGCGGGCGTTTCCGCGGAAAGCGGGATCCCGATTTTTCGGGGCAAGGATGGTTACTGGCGAAATCTTGACCCGACGAAACTGGCAACGCCGGAAGCGTTCGCACACGATCCGAATTTGGTTTGGGATTGGTATCGCGAGCGACGGCAGCGCATTCGTACAGCGGAGCCGAATGCTGCCCATCAGGCCATCGCCAAATTAGCGGAACGGGCTGGCGAATTTCTGCTCGTGACCCAGAACGTGGATGATCTTCACCGGCGAGCGGGATTACCCTCAGAAAAGATGGTGCAAATCCACGGCGATATTTTCATCACGCACTGCTCGCGGTGCGATTTCAGAAGACAGGAGGATGACCAGCATGACGATGGCAGCCTCCCGAAGTGTCCCGAGTGCGGCGCGTTCATGCGACCGGGGGTGGTCTGGTTCGGTGAACAATTGGACCTGGCAAGAATCCGCACTGTGGAAAATTTTGTGACCGCCGACGATTGCGATTTGGTCATTGTCGCCGGAACGACCGCGCTTTTTGGTTACATCACTGATTGGGCGCTGCGAGCGCCAGGCCGCACTGGTCAATTGATAGAAGTGAATCCTGAAGAAACATCGTTGTCGCAATTTGCGACCAAGTCATTCCGCGAACGAGCGGGCGTCGCCTTGCCGCGGCTGGTTCACGAACTGCTAAGCAACGTTTCAGCTTAATCGCTCCGCGGAGTGACCGATTGCCCGCAGGTAGCGTTCCGCCGATCGCGCGACGGCGGTTTTGGCGTGCGCTAGCACGTTCGCCTTCCACCAACCGCCGTAGATTTGATCGAATGAAAATTCCTTGAGCGTTTCAAGAATGCGATTGATCGCGTTCGCGGCGAGCGGAATCAGATTTGGATAACTGCGCATGAAGCTGAGGTAGCGCCGATCTTGCACCACCGTAAGGATGTCACTCGTGAGCAGCGCGCCCTTACCATTCCCGCCCGCTGGCCAATGAAGAACAGTCCCGCCCTCGAAATGGCCTCCACAGTTGATCAATGTTAAATCATCCCAAAGCGGAAAGGTTGTGCCTTCCCAAAACTGAATGCGCGGACCATCGCGCATGACCCACTGGCGATCCGCGGCGTGTAAATATATCTCCGCGTCGAAATGGTCCGCCCATTCGACCATTGAGGAATAAAAGTGCGGATGCGAGATCGCGATCGCCCGAATACCTCCGCGCGCCCTGACTTCCGCAATCGTGTTGTCCTCGAGCAATGAAATGCAATCCCACAACAAATTTCCTGCGGGCGACTGCACCAGCAGAGCGCGCTGAGCAATGGCGAATTCCGGTTCCGTTCCGATGCCGTGAAGGCGTGGTGCCTCTTCTTCGATACGGTTGCGATGATGCAGCGCCAGTTCCCGCAGCGTCGTCCACTGCTGCCCGTCATGGCGAACGAATTGCCGTTCATCCTGGCAGATCGGACATCGTGGCGGCGGCTCCGCGGTTTGGCTAAACTGCGCCCCGCATTGTACGCAGATAAAGTTCTCCATCCGCCGCCGAACTTACTTCCTCAACCGCCGCGACGAACAGGAGAATGAATGGTAACTAGCTCGTCAGCCCCAGCCAAGTCGAGGGATCCCGGGGAAGTTGCCTTCAAGTTTTTTACAACGGGATCGCTGAGCTTTCGCTCGGGATGACGCGTGATGATCCTACTTCTCGCGCTTCCGGATCGAGCCAGCACCGGTAATTTCGCGTTGGATGTGCGGCGGATTTCCGATGTATTCCACTTTGCCAGCGCCGGTGATGGAAACCTTGAGCGTGTCACTTACCGCTACCCGCGCATCGCCGGCGCCAGTCACCGAAAGCTCGGCGATCTTTGTCTGCAACGCTTCCGCACGCAGATCGCTTGCTCCAGTCATGTTGGCGACCAATTCATCCACCGCACCATCAAGGGTCACGTTCGATGCCCCGGTTGTCTCGAGATAGAATTTCGGCCCGCTAAGCTTATGCGCATCTAATCGCGATGCGCCACTGAAGCTGGCGCCTTCCAACGCGTTGCTAGTCAGCGCTAATCGGATCGAATGCGTCGGCCTGACCGAGCGCGTGGTCCGGACATGCAGGACTTTGTCTCTAACCTCCATCTCGACGTACTGCACCAGGTTTTCGTCGACTGCGATCGAGGCAGAAGGCGCGCCGCTGTTCCATTCGACCCGGAAAGCGCCGCCAGTCTCGACATTGACAAAGGGATCGACATTTCGTTGTTCGCTAACCACGCGGCCGTTGCCGCGAATGCCACCGATGTCGCATCCGGCGAAGGCAAAAAGAAGGCCGACGGCAAAAATATGCTTCTTCATAAAAGGACTTTAGAAGTTGGATGCAGGCAGCTGCCGGTCTGGATTCATAAAATCTACGGCAGAGCGCGATCGCGGCGGAGAAGGCGTTATGGTTAGCTCCCCTGTCTCGGTAAGTTCGTCATCGACATAAAACTCGATCCGATATTTCCCCGTTGCCCAACCGTCGGGTGGCCGGCCGAGGGTGAATTTGCCAGAGGCGCTGTCGACGGGCGCAACAGCGGTTGCTTCGTCCACCTTGAAGTCAACTGGCGCGATCCCGGTATCTTGTGCAATCCAAACGGCGCGGATCCTGGCATGTCTTCGCAGGCCATGACCACGCCAGCGCGCCACGATCTGCAGCGCGTCTTCGGGAATGACGTTAAGTGGATCGCCGTCGCTGCTGGTGGAAACGGAAGCTTCCAGTTTCTTTTTTTCCGCGATCGCTTGAGTCTGCTGTCGCGCGGGAAGGTTAAGTAGCTCGATCGTGTTCCGGCTGAGAAGATCTCCGCTGGGCGAGCGTTGCGTGACCGTTTCCTTGATCGACCCGACTCCGCGGACAAACCAAAAGTCGGCCACAGTCAGCAAGCCCTCATTTTTTTCCCCGCGAAAATGCAGGGCGCGGAATTTCCCTGCCGGCACGTCGATCTCACCGTCACCAACAATCTTAAGCGGCAAATTGAGATCGAGTCCGGCGACGGGGCCGCGATAATTCCATTCGGTGCCAAGGTTTAGATCCGCAGGCAAGAGAGTGATTGCTGGATCGAACGCTTCGGTCTTTCCGCCTTGGACGCGATAAGCGGTTGCCAGAATGGCGTTGCTCTCGTTTTTCAAAAACTCTGTCGAATGGGCAATGCCGTTGATTGCAGTCTCGATCCGCAAAATACTTTGTTCTTCTGGATTTTTGGGAGCGAAGACCTGGCGCGTCAATGTTCCCGGCTCGGCCTCGTCCTCGCGGGTGAAGGCGTAGCGCCAGGTGGTGCCGTCTGCGGTTGGAATTGGCCATTCCGCTTGAATGACCGATGCGCCGATCATTATCCAAAACAGAATGGCACAGAACCGCGACATCAAATACGCTAACCACGCCGCGTGGGGATGGTCAATTCGGCGGACGAAATAAGTTCGCAACGCGCAAAAATGCCCGTTGGCCCCACAGCCAAGATGGCTGTGCTACGGTTTCCTGCGGTGGCCGACCATTTCGGCAGCGCGGCTCCGTTGGTCAAGTCTCGTTAGCTGACGGGCTTGCGCTGAGGTAAGCAACGGCGTGTGCGGAATTGTGCAAAGGTATTCCGGAATGAACCAAATGCTACGCTCGGAAGTCATCCAATCGCGATCATCGAAGCGCGTGAGGTCGACCGGTTGTGAGTAACGACGCAGGGTGCGTTCGCCGCGAAGATTGAAGTAGATGTCGAAATAGCTCATGGCCAGTTCGCGTAAGGTGCGATAAACCGGCTCGCGATAACGGCAGCCACTGAAATTGGATTTTGCCACCGCGCCCCAGCAACCGCGCACTTTGAAAATTGCGAGGACATGATCCGTATCGTTCACTGCTTCTAGGTCCCAGAGCAATGGCGGAAAGCCCAGAACACGTAACGCAGCTGCGCCGAAGATGGCTCCTTCAAGACAATGGGCCGTTTTTTTCTGCAAAACTTTTCGCGGCGACCATGCGGTGTCAGCCAGATGATAAGGAAGTCTGTCGAGAAAACGTTGCACGCCGGCAGGAGTTTTTAGCGCGCGAAGTTTTCGCAACTCCACCGGGCTAAAGCCGTTTATACGCGACCGTGATCTCATGGACGTGATCCACAACTAACGGAAACAGAGAGGCAAAAAAAGCGTAACGCAGCGAAAAGACTGGTTGCACTGGTCGGACCGGTCAAATCGGCTGATGTTTCGTTCCATGGCGAAGAAGCAGATCTCATTGGGCACGCACTGGGAAATGCTCGGGGTCACCGCCTTGTTGTTCGTCGTGGTGGCGGTTTTTGTCGATCTCAAGCCGGCGGTAGACGAAAACTTTTTCTTTTCAACCAGCGATCCTGGTGTCCGCGAATCGAAGAAGGTTGAGCAACGGTTCCCCTCGCAGCCGCAACTTATCCTGGCAGTGTCATCCCAGGATATTTCTTCCCCGCGATATCTCGGTCGAATTCAACGCCTCACCCAACAGATTGAAGCAATCGATGAAGTGAGCGCGGTCAAGAGTTTAACCGCTGGACCGAAAAGTTTTCAGGACGCAGTGCAGGGCGAATTTTGGAGGCGGCTCTTAATTGCGAAAAATCGCAAGTCGAGCAACGTCATCGTTTTTCTCGAGAACAAGGATCCTGAGAAACCGATCAAGCGGGTGGAACGGATTATCCACGAACTCGATGAAAAGGATTTTCGGATTCATATCGCTGGTCCGCCCTACGTAGTGGAGATGATCCGGCGCAGCCTGGCCCATGATTTCTGGTATTTCAGCCTTACGGCTGTGGTTCTGTTTGGCCTGACCATGGCCGCGATGTTCCGGTCGGTTCGGGTCTTTCTGGGGATGCTCGCCACTTGTGCCAGCGCGGTCTTATTGACCCTGCTGCTGCAATCAATCTTCGGCCGAAGGATCGGAATTCTCACCGTCAATCTCGGCACCATCGTCTTTGTCGTGGCTTTGTCGCACCTCGTTTACATGACGTTCAACTGGCAGACGCTGGCTGACCGCGGTCACCGCCTGGGAAAGGAATCGCCGAACCTCGCGGCGGACGCCCGGCGCATGACCTTTCCGCCGTCCTTTTGGTCGATGGTCTGCGCCTCGTTAGGTTTCGGAAGCCTGCTAATTGTTCAGGCCAAACCGTTACGTGAGCTGGGATTCGGCGGCGTGCTCGGAACGGTGGTGGCATTCATTTGCGCCTATGTGATGTATCCGCCTTTTCTGCGCTGGGCCGTGCCGCGGAAAAGCAAATTGATTGAGCAGGAACCGCCGCGTGCATTTTGGTCGCGGCGTTTTGTCTTATTGTCGTTAGGGGTAATTCTGGTTAGTGCCGGGCTGGGTCTGGGCCTGGGCAAAGTAAACACCGATCCGAGTCTGCTCGATTACTTTAAGCCGCACTCCGAATTGCGCGATGGACTGGAATATGTGGACGACAGCGGCGGCTGCAACCCGCTCAACCTCGTGGTTTCCGCAGCAGATGGCAGCCTGTTAAATACCGACGCTGCCTACGAGAAAATGTGGAGGCTGCATGGCGCACTCGAAAACTATAAAGACGTCGGCACCGTGATTTCTCTTCCAACTCTGTTGTCGGAAGGCGACCGGACGCCATTCTCATTCCTGCTTAGCTACGAGAAGATGACGGAGATGATGGAGCAACCCAAGTACGCCCGGGTGGCGAAAAGTTTTGTAACCAAGGATCGCACTCGCGCGATGTTTCTGGTTCGAATGGTCGAAGATCGTCGCGATAAATATCGGCTTCAGGTTGTCGATGATCTGCGCGCGATTTGCCGAAAGTACGGGTTTAAACCGGAGCTGGTCGGGGGCATTTACTACCTACAAGGCCGGCTGGCCCAGCTCGTTGCCTCCAGTCTGGTAACTGGTCTGTTCTGGCTGAATCTTTTGTTTATCGGCATCGCTTGGATTGTCGCCCGCTCGGTGCGCGGGGCGTTGGCCATGATCGTGAGCCTGACTCTCGTGCCGCTCTGCATGCTGGGCGGGATCGGTTGGCTGCGCGTGCCGATGGATGTGATCTCCGCGCCGGCAACCAATGTCTGCATCGGAATCGCGATCGACTCGATGATCCATCTTGTTTTCGGCGTTCGCCGCGCGCAACGCGAAGGAGAAAAAGGCTGGGCCGCCTGGGTTGCTGCGCGCAAGGAACAATGGCGTGGCATCGTCTATTCCGACGTCATCATCGCCGCCGGTTTTGCTATCTTCGTGTTGTCCGATTTTCCACCGACGCAGCGATTCGGTCTCGTGGTGCTCGCTGGCTGTATCATTGACATCCTGGCTAACCTGTTCGTCTTGCCGCTGCTCGGTGGCGCCCAATGGAAAAAAAAGTAGCCCAGCCATCTTGCCCGTTGATCTTTCCGGAGAGCGCAGGCAGCTTGCCTGCGGTGTTCGGCAGCTTGCCGAACATAAATTCGTCGGCAAGCTGCCGACGCGTGCAGGCTGGCAGCCTGCGCTCCCCAGACGAGCACAGCGCGCTCTCCCCGGAGTTTTGCGCGGAAGGTTGCGATCCAAAAGCTTTCGGGGTTGATTACAGTGAGCTTTAAGTTAATTGACAGCAACCGCCAGTCCGGTCGAAGACTCGCCGGGGAGAGCTCGGACCGTGGATTTTGATCTTCAACCCACCTTGAAGGGAGATCTCATCGAATTGCGACCGCTTCAGCCGCAGGATTTCGATGCACTTTTTGCCGCCGCAAGCGATCCACAGATTTGGGAACAGCATCCGGAAAGCGACCGCTACCAGCGAAAGGTCTTTCAGAGATTTTTCGACGGTGCGCTCGAATCCAAGGGTGCATTCGCGATCATCGAACGCAAATCCGTCCGGATCATTGGAAGCTCGAGATACTGCAATCTGGATGTAACAAATCGTGAGGTAGAAGTCGGCTGGACGTTCTTGGAACGCGAATTCTGGGGCGGAACCTACAATCGCGAGTTGAAACAACTCATGCTCGATCACGCTTTCCGATTCGTCGACCGCGTCCTCTTTGTTGTCGGCGACGAAAATTTTAGGTCGCAGAAAGCGCTCGAAAAAATCGGCGCCAGTTTTTTGAAGAAGGTTCAACTTCCAGCCGGTGATGGAACCGTAAAAACAAACGTTGTCTTTGTCATTACCGCAAAGTCATATCGCGCGGTTGAGGCCGGTGCGCGGCATCAAAAGGCCGTGTTAGCTGAAACCCCGGAGGAAATTATATAAGAGGCCAAGAATTCCTGCTCCGATTATTACCGGAATGATGTCGATCTTGTAGCGCAGCATTGCGACAAAGGCGGCGGCGCAAAGCAAAATTGCAAACCAATCGACCGTGCCGCTCGCGGGAGAGAAAACGCGGAGACCGAACCAGACCGCGAGATTGAGCACGACCCCGACGATCGCCGCCGTGATGGCACTGAGTGCGGCCGTTAGTCTTGGATTACCGCGCAATTGCTCGATGTAGGGGCCGCCCAAGAAAATCCAAAGAAAGCATGGCGTGAATGTGGCCCAGGTTGTAATCAGCGCGCCAATTGTGGCCGCAACCAGGGGTGATAAACCTTCCGGATGTTGCCACGCGCCCATGAAACCGACGAATTGCAGGACCATGATTAAAGGGCCGGGCGTGGTCTCCGCCAGACCTAGACCATCCATCATTTGGCCTGGTTTTAGCCAGCCATAATGAAAGAGCGCTTGTTGTGCAACGTAGGGGAGGACTGCGTATGCGCCGCCGAACGTGACCACTGCCGCCCTGCTGAAAAACAAACCTTCTTTAAAGAGCGTGCTCTCCCAGCCGCACACCGCACCAACGATCAATGTCGGCGTCAACCACAACGTCAGCCAAACGATCGAGACCCGAAATGCACGCGCCAAATTTGGTTTTGTATGCGGGGGCGGTTCCTCTTCGTCGCCGATCACAGACAACGTCGATCCCGAACGTTCTTTCGATCCGCTGTTGAATTTTGATTTCCAAAGCAATCCACCGAGAAACCCAATGATACCGGCACTGAGAACGATCGCGGGAAATGGCGTTTTGAAAAAATAGATCGCGATAAAGGCGAACGCAGCCAGCGCCCACATCACTTCGTTCTTCAGCGATTTTTTCCCGATGCGAATGACCGCCGTCAGTACGATCGCCGTCACGGCAGGTTTGAGTCCGTAAAAAATGGCCGCGATCCATGGGACGTTGCCGTAGGCGGCGTAGATGAAACTCAATGTCCAGAGAATGAAAATCGACGGTATGACAAAGAATGCGCCGGCGACGATGCCGCCCCATGTTTTGTGAAGAAGCCAGCCGACATAAATCGCAAGTTGCTGCGCCTCCGGGCCGGGCAGCAGCATGCAGAAGTTGAGCGCGTGCAGAAATCGCGACTGACTGATCCACCTTTTCTTTTCCACCAGCTCGGTTTGCATGATCGCGATCTGGCCGGTCGGTCCACCAAAGGAAATAAATCCGAGCTTCAACCAGAATTTGAATGCTTCACCGAAGGTCGGCGGCGCGCATCGATCTTGATGGATGGTCGCTGCCGGCCAGTTCATCGCCGCTGCAGGAACGAGTAAAGTGCGTCGAAACATTCAAAACCCCGCCGCATTATCTCTTCGTCCGGAAGACCGTGTTTGGCGCAACCTTTCAGGATGCGATCAATTCCGACGCATTCAGGGCGCTGGAATTTGTCGTCTTCCAAATCGGCATCGTGAATCATTTCGCCGAGTTTCTGGACCGCTTTGTCTCGAATCACGAATCGCTTTATCAGCGTTTCAAACGTACAGTCCTCACCCAGGTGCGAAAACTCTGCATCGAGCATGTCGAATGAGACCGCGCCCGGTTCAGCCGAAACGTGCCTCGCGAATGCAAATTGAGCTTCTGGATCTATGAACTTACGGATGAGCCAGGCGGAGCCGACCCGGTCGATTTCCGGCCGCGGGCGTGTCAGCCAGGTTCGACCTCGATAGTTTGCCGGATCGATTTTGGGCAATGTCCCTTTTGATTGACGCCTTTCTTCGATTTTCCGCAGCCGTATTTCGATCTCTTGCCCGCTCGTGCTCTCAAAAAAGTCGGTTCCGCGGATCGCGCGGAACTGTCGTGTCAGCCCGTCCAGTTCGTCAGCGTCGTTGGCACGGGTTTTCCTGCTGCGTTCCAATGCACGCAGCGCCTTGCCGACAATCGCGTATTCCTTGTCGCGTGCGTCGTTAAACATTTCGACCAGCTTTTCGTTCGAAACACCCTCGATCTCGCGCACGCGAACAAGGGTGGCCTCACCGCCCGAATCCCGGATCAATTTGGCCAGCCATTGGAAATGCTCGTAATGCGCAGGCTGGTCCGGGAGCAAATAGGTCGAGGTCGTCAGCTGCAGCGCTCCGATCTTTTTGAATCGCCGCCACACGGCGACGCGTTCGGTATTCCGGTGTGTCGGCAAGCTGTAGAGGAGCAAGAGCCAGGGGATTTGATCCATGGTAATTTTTTACAAATGAAATACGTATTTCACCTTACATTTACGCTTACATCCGGTGCATTCACCAGCGGCGATACCTACTTGCACGGACTAAGATGAGAAAAATGATTTTATCAGCGGCGCTTTATTGCGCTTCACTCAGTTTCGGCTGCGCCGCGCTCGACACGGCCAAGATTGACGAGCTCACCGGACTCAAAGGCAAGCTCAACGAGAAGGAAGGCGTTTACAAAGTCAGTTTTCCACGCAGCGACGTGAAAGTTGTGGTCGATGGGTGGGCGATGCCGCCTTTTATGGGACTCGGCACGTGGGCCGGGTTTACCGGCGGAAACGAGCGGGCCCTGATGATGGGCGACACCGTTCTATTCGAAGACGAAGTGAACCCGGTCATGTCGGTCGCGTTCGACCAAGGCCTGAGCGTGACGGCGCTGCACAATCACTTTTTCTTCGACCAACCGAAGGTCTACTTCATGCACCTCGAAGGCCAGGACAGTGTCGACAAGCTGGCGATGGCCGTTCGTAAAGTCTACGACAAGATTAAAGAAATCCGCGCGGTCAATCCGAAGCCAGCTAATACTTTTGCCCAAAAATCGTTAGGCGAAAAAAGTTCCATTACCGCAGCGCCTTTGAACGAGATCTTTGGTCTGCAAGGCGAAGCCAAAGATGGAATGGTTAAGTTTAGCATTGGCCACAAAGCGAAGATGCATGACTTCGAGATCGGCAATGACATCGGAGTCAATACCTGGGCCGCGTTTGCTGGAAGCGATGACAACGCCATGATCGATGGCGATTTCGCGGTCGAAGAAGATCAGTTGCAAACCGCCCTCAAGTCGCTTCGGCGAAACGGGATCAACATCGTGGCGATTCATTCACACATGACGCATGAACAACCGCGCATTTTGTTTTTCCACTACTGGGGACGGGGCTCGGCCAAGAAATTGGCGGAGGCGATTCAGGATGCGTTGGTGGCGAGCGGCCTGAGTGGGGTCAGCACCGAGGCGCAACGATAAGAAACAATTTGAAGCAATCGTTTGGGTGTTTTTGCGCGGTGGCGGCAGCGCTACCGATTTGTCAAACTGCGATCGCGACAGACGAACATAATGCTTCGCTATTGCAGTTAAAGCAGACGATTCCCCTGCCTGGAGTCCAAGGACGGATTGATCACCTCGACGTCGATATTGGCGGCAAAAGGTTATTTGTTTGCGCGCTGGGCAATAACACAGTCGAAGTGATTGACTTGAACAAAGGGGAGCGCATTCACACGATCAGTGGTCTCGGAGCGCCCCAGGGTGTCGTCTTTGTTCCTGAGCTGAATCGCCTGCTCGTGGCAAATGATAAAGGTGGAATGTGCAACATCTATGATGCCAATTCCTTTCAGCTGATTGGCAAAGTGGATTTTGCCGATGACGCCGACAACGTGCGTTACGATAGCGCGTCGAAACGAATTTATGTGGGCTTTGCCAGCGGTGGAATCGGGATCATCAACGTTGTCGATGGAAAACAAGTCGGCTCAATCAAGCTCGCGGGCCACCCGGAAGCATTCGAGCTGGAAAAGCAGGGCCATCGCATTTTCGTGAATGTCCCAAACGCCCGGCATGTGGCCGTCATAGATCGCGACAAGGCGAAGTAATCGCAACTTGGAAAACCAACGGTGCTTTTGGGAATTTTCCGATGGCGCTCGATGAGGCTCATCACCGATTGTTTGTCGGTTGCCGCATCCCATCAAAACTCATCGTGCTGGACACCGAATCAGATAAGGCGGTCGCGAGCGTGGGTATCGCCGGCGACCCCGACGAAGTTTTCTATGACAGCAAGCGCCATCGCATTTACACGATCTGCGGCGCGGGTAAGATCGAAATCATCGAGCAAGCTGACGCGAACAACTATAAAGCTGTTACTAAGCTTGACACAGCGGAGGGCGCTCGGACGGGGCTTTTCGTGTCAGAGCGGAAGATGCTCTTTGTTGCTGTTCCGCATCGCGGTTCGCAGCGAGCGGAGATTCGTTGTTATCAGATCGAATAGTAGTTCGGAGGTCGAACTTTGCTCCGCATCTCTGCAAGCGTCGCAGTCGCAAGTCTGCGGTGGTAGAAAGATCAAACAGGCCAAGCATGTTTAGAGTCAGATTATGACTGGTACCATTGAACTCGGTGAAGCGGACCGTATTGTGGCGTGATGACTCGGCGAAAATTTCTTGGTACCACAATTGCCGGCAGCGCTACCGTGCTGGCAGGAACGGTTTTTCAAAAACTTGCTTCAGCAGTGACGACTTCAGCTACGCCGACAACATTTCAATTAGGTGGCGATCTTTCGGTAAATCGGCTCGGGTTTGGGGCGATGCGCCTGACGGGCCAGGGGATTTGGGGTTGGCCGCCCGATCGCGAGAACGCGAAAAAGGTCCTGCGACGCGCTGTCGATCTCGGAGTGAATCTGATCGACACGGCCGACGCTTACGGTCCGGAAACGGATGAGCTCTTGATTGCGGAAGCGCTCTATCCATATCCGAAAGGACTGGTCATCGCGACCAAAGGCGGGCTGACTCGACCGGGTCCGGGCAGTTGGGTGCCAAACGGTCGCCCCGAGTATTTATCGCAATGCATCGATAAAAGTCTTAAGCGATTGAAACTCGAGCGGATCGATCTCTACCAATTGCACACCGTCGATCGCAAGGTGCCGATCGAGGAATCGGTCGGCGCGCTGAAAGCCGCGCAGGACGCCGGAAAGATTCGGCACGTCGGATTATCGAACGTCACGACGCAAGAAATCGAACGGGCAAAAAAAGTTCTGCCCATTGTCAGCATTCAGAACCGATACAACATCACCGACCGCGAGTCGGAGGATGTGCTCCGTTATTGCGAGAAAGAAAAGATGGGATTCTTGCCATGGGCTCCAGTTGGCGGCAGTGGAAGAAGTTCGTTAACCAAGGGCGGGAATCCTCTCGAAGCCGAAGCGAAACGTCATAACATCAGTGCCGTGCAACTCGCCCTCGCCTGGTTGCTGCACAAATCGCCGGTCATGTTGCCAATTCCGGGAACATCATCGCTTAAGCATCTCGACGAGAATATGGCAGCCGCGAAACTTCAGCTCACCCCCGACGATTGGAAGAGGATCGAAGGGGCCGCGTAAAACGCTGCGCGTCACGGGGGTACTTTGCTCACTGTCGCACTGTAGCCCTGCGCGAAGGCGAAACGCCCGACATCTCTGATCTCTGATACCTGTCCTCTGTCCTCTGACTCAGAAGTTCGGTGTTCGATGTTTACTGCTGCATCTGCAGCCGAGGTAATCAAAGATCGATTATGATTATGAGCAGGAGCATCCGCCTTTACCGAATGCTACGGCGCGACAGGCAAACTCGCCACGGCGAGTCCGTCCGCCGGCGGATACGATTCTCGTGACAACCGGAGCCTACGGGGCTCGAACCCGCAACCTCTGCCGTGACAGGGCAGCGCTCTAACCAATTGAGCTAAGGCTCCTCAGAAGTTGGCCACGATAGGTTCGGAGAGCGTACGCTTCAACCGGATTTGGAATGAGTCTAGCCGCGATGAAGAAAATTTCTCGCGTTCGTCGGGTAGCGGCTCAAACAATAATCGGACGGCCGCAGCAGGCGACCGCGACTACAAATCAAGCTTGTTTCCAGCCGTTACCGTTCCCGTCCGGTGCCATCGCGTACTCCGGCGTGAGCTCGTCAGTCTCTTGCGGTTCTTCCTCGGCTTCGGCCAAGGATTTCTCGTGATGCTCTTTGGCAATGAGCATGTAAAGCGATGGAACGATGAACAGAGTAAAAATTGTTCCGATGGTCATGCCGCCAACCAGCACAAGACCGATGGAATTCCGCGCCGCGGCGCCGGCACCGGTCACGAGTGTGAGCGGGAAGTGGCCGGCCACAGTGGCGACGCTCGTCATCATGATGGGACGCAAGCGAATCCGCGCGGCTTCCGCCACCGCCTCGAGCTTTTTGCGTCCCTGCCGCTGCAATTCATTCGCGAATTGAACGATCAGAATCCCATTTTTTGAGACCAGCCCGACGAGTGTGACCAGTCCAACCTGAGAATAGATATTGAATGAAGTTGTGAAATGATCGGTGAAAAATTGTCCGAAAGGCATCTTCAGAAACATGAAGATGGCCGCGCCGAAAAGGGCCAGCGGAACTGAGCCAAGGAGGATGATAAATGGATCGCGGAAACTGTTGAACTGCGCCGCGAGCACGAGAAAAATCAAAACGATGGCGAGGGCAAAGACTGCGCCGAATTTGCTGCCTTCAATTCGCAACTGACGCGATCCGCCGGTATAATCGATGACGTAACCGGCGGGCAGAACTTTGTGCGCTTCGTCTTCAAGAAACTTTAATGCGGCATCCACCGAACTAGTCGGGACCCCACTGATGGTGACGGCATTAAGTTGTTGCATCCGGTTCAGCGAACGCGCGACCGTTTTGTGCTCGATCGTTGCAACGGTGCTAAGCGGCACCAGCTGATCGTTCGGACCGGTCACGTAAATGTTTTGCAGCTGTTCCGGATTCAGCCGGTCCACCCGTTTGATTTGCGGGATCACCTTGTAACTCAGGCCGTCCATGTTGAACCGATTCACAAAATTACCGCCGATGCTGGCCGAAAGATCCGCCCCGACCTGCTGCATATCGAGCCCCATGGTCGAAACCTTGTCATGATCGAAAACGATCTGCGCCTGTGGCTGATCGATCTTGGTGTCGATGTCGCCAAATTGGAACACGTGTGCCTGCATCGCTTTGAGGAAGATTCCCCTGGCCAGCTCGAGAATGCGTTCCTGGCTGGCAGTGGAAGCGATTACGAAACTGACCGGAAAATTATCACTGCCCGGGAGCGCTTCGGGCATGATCGGGAACATTTGGATGCCCGGAATGGCCCCAAGTTTCTGCTGGACAACCGGCAGGTACGCTTTGGTTGGCGTCTTGCGCGTGCCCCACGGTTTTAAAACCATTCCGCCGAAACCATTATCCGGAAAAGTGATTTGAAAGGTGAAACGGGTATCGGGGATATCCTGAAAAACTTTTCCGGCGGCATCGGCATAACGAATGGTATCGTCAATGGTTGCATTGGCCGGCGCGGTGATGATGCCGAAAATGACTCCCTGATCTTCTTTCGGCGCCAGTTCTTTTGTCGCTACTTTGGGAATCGTCACGAACATGAAGAGGGCTATAAGGGAGACTCCGCCCCAGACTACATAAACGGCCGGGCGCGCATTCAATGTCCGATCCAGGTGACTTCCGTACCAATCGCGAAAGCGATCAAACG